>Ga0207956_1000046_pt1 | contig 44285 bp, 37 predicted proteins | sample CryBogCBE25Jul07_FD_184580 | JGI IMG/M metagenome (GOLD analysis project Ga0207956, IMG submission 184580) | Freshwater microbial communities from Crystal Bog, Wisconsin, USA - CBE25Jul07 (SPAdes) (version 2) | ecosystem: Environmental > Aquatic > Freshwater > Lake | place: Crystal Bog...
CGTTGTATTGACCTATACAAAGGCTGGAAAAGAATTCGGATACTTCGCATCAGATGCTGATGCTGAGATCTTTGAACACGAGCTCACATGGATGCTCTTGCACCAGGTCTTCTCATTTAACTCACCTGTCTGGTTTAACGTGGGAACAAATGCCCCACAACAAGTTTCAGCGTGCTTCATTCTCTCTGTAGATGACACCATGGATTCCATCCTTAACTGGTACCGCGAAGAAGGATTCATCTTCAAAGGCGGCTCAGGAGCAGGACTGAACCTTTCACGTATCCGCGGTTCAAAGGAACTCTTGAAGTCTGGCGGAACAGCATCAGGCCCAGTTTCATTTATGCGCGGAGCAGATGCTTCTGCTGGAACCATCAAGTCAGGTGGCGCTACACGCCGCGCGGCAAAGATGGTTGTTCTAGATATCGATCACCCAGATATCGAAGAGTTCATTGAGACAAAGGTTCGCGAAGAAGACAAGATTCGCGCCCTACGCGATGCTGGCTTTGATATGGATCTTGGCGGAAAAGACATTATTTCTGTGCAATACCAGAATGCAAATAACTCAGTACGTGTATCAGATAAGTTCATGCGTGCTTATGAGAACGGTGAGCAATTTGGTCTCGTTGGCCGTGCATCAGGAGATGTCATTGAGTCAGTAGATGCAAAGGCGCTCTTCCGTAAGGTTGCAGAAGCTGCGTGGGCATGCGCCGACCCAGGAATTCAATATGACGACACCATCAATGATTGGCACACAAACCCAGAGACAGGTCGCATCAATGCGTCTAACCCTTGCTCTGAGTACATGTCACTTGATAACTCATCATGTAACTTGGCATCACTGAACTTGATGAAGTTCTTGCAATCAAATGGTTCTTTTGACACCAAAAACTTTGTGAAGGCAACAGAGCTCATCATCACAGCGATGGATATCTCAATTTGCTTCGCAGATTTCCCAACAGAGCCAATCGGTGAGACAACACGTAATTACCGTCAACTTGGAATTGGTTATGCAAACCTTGGCGCGCTCCTCATGGCATCAGGCCTTGCATATGATTCAGATGGCGGACGTCAGCTCGCTGGCGCGATCACATCAGTATTGACCGGTGTTTCATATCGCCGCGGAGCAGAACTTGCAGGGATCGTTGGTCCATATGCCGGTTATGCACGTAACGCAGCAGCGCACACACGCGTCATGCAAAAGCATGCAAATGCTTCAGCATCAGCTCGCTCAGTATCAACTCTTGATGCTGATGTCTGGCAGGTTGCTAATGCTGAGTGGGCAAAGGGCTTAGAGATTGGCGCAAAGAACGGCTGGCGCAACGCGCAAGCATCTGTTCTTGCTCCAACTGGAACCATTGGTTTGATGATGGATTGCGATACAACAGGTATCGAGCCAGATCTTGCTCTTGTGAAGTTCAAGAAGCTAGTTGGCGGCGGTTCAATGCAGATCGTGAACCAGACAATTCCAATGGCTCTTCGCAAGCTTGGTTACGCAGAAGAGACAGTAGAAGCAATCGTTGAATACATCGCAGCAAATGGACACGTTGTTGATGCTCCAGGACTTAAGACAGAGCACTATGACATCTTCGATTGCGCAATGGGTAAGCGTTCAATTAGCGCAATGGGCCACGTCCACATGATGGCTGCATGTCAGCCATTCCTTTCAGGTGCTATCTCAAAGACAGTGAACCTGCCTTCAGATGCAACCGTAGAAGAGATCGAAGAGGTCTACTACCAGGGTTGGAAGCTTGGACTTAAGGCACTTGCTGTTTACCGCGACAACTGCAAAGTGGGACAACCACTTTCAGATGGAAAGGGCGATAACAAGGGCGTTGATTCAAACGTTACTGCTGGCCCAGCACATGCTGAGCGCAAGCGTCTTCCAAAGTCTCGTCCATCAATGACAACATCATTTGCTGTGGGCGGCGCTGAGGGTTACATGACCGCTGGTGCTTATGCTGATGGAGCGCTCGGTGAAGTCTTCTTGAAGCTTGGTAAGCAAGGTTCAACTCTTGCCGGCGTGATGGATGCGTTCTCAATCGCAGTATCTATCGGTCTTCAATATGGAGTACCCCTAGAGACCTTCGTAGAGAAGTTCACTAACCTACGCTTTGAACCATCAGGCATGACAGATGATGCTGATGTTCGTATCGCGCAATCAATGATGGATTACATCTTCCGCCGCTTGGCGCTTGACTATCTACCATTTGAAACACGCAGCGCAATGGGTCTTTACACAGCATCAGAGCGCGCACGCGCTTTGGAGTCTGGTGAATACACACAAGATGAGAGTTCAGCCCCAAAAGCAGTAGCTGCTCCTGTGGCAGCGCCTGCGGTTGTAAAAATTGAGGCTAAGCCAGCAGTAGATAACACCGCTGGTGTTGGTTCATCAATGGAACTCTTTGAGAAGATGAGCGGACAATCATCAGACGCTCCACTATGTATGACATGTGGAACAAAGATGCGTATGGCTGGAAGCTGTTTCGTCTGCGAAGGTTGCGGAAACACATCTGGTTGTTCTTGATCTGCCGATAACATTTCTCACTTGCCAGGTTTGAAAAAAACCCTATAGTGGGGAGATAAGGAACGGGGTGATTTACCCCGCCCCTTATGCTTCAAGGTAGTTAAACGTTCGTGTTACGAGTCTGGATCACCGTTCTCGCGGTGATCCTTTCGTATTTGTGCAGTGAATAAAATAATGAAAATGATTTGACAGATCTATAAAAGCGGGAATACTCGCAAGTGCTGCAAAAGTAATTTTGCAGTGACCACATCGCCCAAAATTGGATGGATAGCCCACAAAATGCGATCGCGTTTGCGACCCACCCAATCTCGTAGAAAGCGTGCACTTGCTTTCGTTGTCAATCAGCTGGAAGTTCAGCTTGGAGGAAGATTTACCGACTAACGAAAGCAAGTGAACGTCATGATGTGGGTAAGCACCGATAGGGTGCACAAGTGAGCACACAGAAGAATCAACAGATGAAGTTGGTTCAAGAGGCGCTAGATGCCGCTGTTGTTGCTATCGGCGGGCAAGCGCGAGAAGGCCAGATAGAGATGGCTGAAGCGGTTGCTAATGCTTTAACTGATCGCCATCACTTACTTGTTCAAGCAGGAACAGGAACCGGTAAATCACTTGCCTATTTAGTGCCGGCAATTGTGCATGGCAAAAAAGTATTAGTAGCAACAGCGACGCTTGCTCTGCAGCGCCAGCTAGTTGAACGCGATCTACCAAAGATTAAGCCAGCGCTAGAAAAAGTACTCAAGCGCGATCTCACCTTTGCCGTTTATAAGGGCGTGGGAAACTATCTATGTTTGCAGAAGATGAATGGCGCAATCTCTGATCCTGATGGAGAGATCCTGATGGAGATAGGCGCGCTTGAGAAAGATCAGAAGAGACTTCGTGCGTGGGCGCAGACCCCAGGTGTAAGCGGAGATAGAGATGATGCCCCTGATGTTGATCGAAGAGTTTGGTATGCCAACTCTGTTTCAGGAAGAGAGTGCATCGGCAAAGAAGAATGCACCTTTGGTTCCCAATGCTTTTCTGCAAATGCAAAAGCCAAGGCGCAGACTGCAGATGTTGTCGTTACAAACCACACACTTCTAGCCATTGAGATCGTTGATTCTCATCCGATCTTGCCTGAGCGAGATGCGATCATTTTGGATGAAGCACATGAATTTATGGATCGCACTACGCAGGCAGTGACAGAAGAGCTCACTGCAGGGGGAGTAGAGAGAGCCGCCAAGATGGCGGCTAAACATATGCCAAACAAAACAACGCTTGCTTTTGCAAAAGCAGCAGATGAATTTGCTGAAGCAATTGGAGATTTTGCAAAAGATGTCCGCGTGGATCCCTCGCGAGCAGGTCGTCTTCCAGAACTTCCAGCTTCACTTGTTGCACCTATTCGAAAAGTAAAAGAGGCATCAGCTGCTGTTATCGCTTTGATCCAGGCAGATTCAGATGTGATTGATCCAGATGCGATGGCGCAAAGAGCGCGAGTTAAAGGCGCCACAAATGAAGTGCAGCAGATTGCCTCCAAGATGCTTCGGCCCGGGGCTCATCAAGTTATGTGGTTTGAGCCGACTTTTTCTACTTTGTATTTAGCGCCCTTGGCCGTTTCAGGAGTGCTGCGCGCAAATCTTTTGACGCAGTCTCCCGTTATTGCGACATCTGCCACGCTGACTATCGGTAAATCATTTGATGCGATTGCAAAATCCATTGGCTTTGTTGTGGGAAGTGAAGTGGATGAAGAGGAGAGCGAAGCACAAAACGGTGAGATTGATCCAGCAAATGTTCAGATGCTAGATGTAGGTTCTCCCTTTGATTTTGCTGCGCAAGGAATGCTCTATCTGCCTCGTCATATTCCAGAACCCGGGCGAGATGGGCCAAGCCTGGACGCTCTTACTGAACTCGGTGAGCTGATTGAAGCAGCAGGCGGTCGCACACTTGCTTTGTTCTCTTCGTGGCGCGGAGTGGAGATGGCCGATGAGCATCTTCGAAAAGTTCTTGCTGATTTAAAGCTACCGATCATCACTCAAAAGCGTGGCGATTCTGTTGGTCCTTTGGTGGAAAGGTTTGCTAAAGATCCATCTTCGATTCTTTTAGGAACTATTGGTTTGTGGCAAGGCATCGATGTTCCAGGACCTTCCTGCACACTCGTTGCTATTGATCGCATTCCTTTTCCCCGTCCAGATGAACCTGTCATGGCAGCCCGCTCTGCTGAAGCAGATGCAGCAGGTGGAAGCGGCTTTATGCAGGTATCACTGCCAAGAGCGGCGCTGCTGCTTGCTCAAGGAACAGGAAGACTAATCCGTTCAATCGATGATCGCGGTGTTGTTGCGATCTTAGATTCGCGCATTGTCACCAAACAATATGGATCAACGCTGTTGAACTCTATGCCGCCTTTTTATCGCACATCAGATGGCGCAGTGATTAAAGATGCTTTAAAGCGCTTAAATCAGCAATTTACCGAGCAGGGCGTGTAGTTCAGGCCAACTGCGTCCAAATGATGGGTGCAAGTCCTTATTCATCACTTCATCAAATTTCACCCAAGAAACTTCTAGTGATTCATCATTCATCTCATGGGCAACAAGATCAGGATGAGCTTTTGCGATGATGGTGTCATAGCGCCAGGTAGTGTGGTCATCGCTATATGTCATGATCGTTTCGATCAAAGAGCCATCGATACCAATCTCTTCTTCTGCTTCTCTAATTGCTGCGTCTAAAACATTTTCATGAGAGTCGCGGGCTCCGCCTGGAATTCCCCATGTGTCACCGTTATGCACCCAAGGAGCGCGGTGTTGAAGCAGTACTGCGCCATCTCTTATAAGCAGTAATCCAGCAGCGCCGTGGAGTCCCCAGTGTTTGCTTCCGCAATCACATTGGATCCAGCCATCACCATCTCTATGTGCCACGCCTCTAGAGTGTCATCTTTTACACAATCCTGCATGATCCACAGAGGCGTGCTTCTTGAAGTTTTGGTAAACCTCATCTGACTTACTTTCACCTCATGTTCCTAATGGCAGCTCTCATCATGGCTGGTTCCTGTAATGGGGGACCGTGCGTGAATGTCTATACAGATCCAACAACAAACCAGATTGTGATTACCGCTAATCAAAATATGCCCGGCAGCGTTCCTAAGCCAAAAAGGATTTACCCACCAAGACCATATGTATATAGACCCAGACCAAAACCGGTCTGGGTTCCTTACGCCGTAAAGACTACGGTGCATAAAGCTGCTCCCAAAAAGAAACCTGCTCCGCCTCTGACAACTGCGGTGAATCTGTCTGATCAGATAACAAAACTTCTGCCTGGAAATCATCTGCTCTATCAACCGGGCACTGATCCATTAAGTAGCGTGCCGATTTACTTCTGGTCTGATGCATCATCCATCTTTCATATGGTGACCACGATTTTGGGAATTGGCGTTCAAGTAAATCTGATTCCCTCGTTTACTTGGGACTTTGGAGATGGAAGTAGCTCTCTAACAACAAGTACTGCAGGTGGGCCATATCCCAATCAAACAGTTACTCATACATATAAAACACAAGGTGATTACACAGCAAACCTCACTATCTCATGGGCTGGGACATGGGCAGCCCAAGGTTCAGTTCTTCCAGTCCTTGGAGGAGCGATCGTTCAGAACATCAGCGAGCAGATCATTGTGGGCGCAGGCCCAACTTCGTTTCGTAATTAAAACTATTAATAACTATCAACAGGAGTACTTCATGCACATCTCACTTATCGTCGTTGCTTTGATGATCGCTCTGCGAGGCAAAGTAAAGCAATGACAACTCTTACCTCACCTCATGACCTTCTTGCAGCTGTTCCTTTTCTTATTGGCTACCACCCGCTTAATTCACTGGTTGTTATTGCGCTTAGCGATGATGCAATAGGAATGGCGATGCGCGTTGATTTCCCAGTAGAACCTGCACTCCTAGCCGCGCATCTGGTTCACCAGAAGGCAGAGGCAGCGATCATCGTTGCTTACCTGCCTGACGGACTTGCCAGTGATGATCAAACACTTGCCATTCAAGAAGCCATTAAAGCTCGGGGTATTGATATTAAAGAGTGCATTCAAGTTGTTGGAGACAGGTATCGCTCCACAATCTGCGCAGATCCGTCTTGTTGTCCTCTGGAGGGAAACCAGATCCCAGAGATAGCTGATTCATTAATTGCTGCCGAGCAAGTGGCGTTAGGTAAACCGCTTCCTTTTGCTGGCATCAATGCGATGCGCCTGTCACTCTCTGCTGAACCCAGAGATTTAAATTTGATTCGGGAGACAACAAAAATTGCCGAGATCAATTACCACGATGCGGGGGCAGTGCTTCTTCAGCGAGAAGGTGCATATGCTGTGGACAAGCTTTTTGGTGAGTTCATGGCTAAGGGAATCTGTCACGATAAAGAACTTATTGCCCTTGTTCTTGTTCGCTTGCTTGATTTACAAGTCAGAGATTATGCGATGGGCATAACAACCGAGGAGAACGAGAAAGCATTGTGGGCGATGTGGCGATGGCTACTTCGAATTGCGCCTCGCGGCTTTGTTGCACCTGTTGCCACACTCTTTGCGACTATGACATATGAAAGAGGCGACGGGGCTCTTGCTCAAAGAGCTTTAGAGCGTGCCTTTGAAGATGATGGCAAGTATCAAATGGCAAAGCTACTTCGCCGCACCTTTGCCGCAGGCTGGCCCGCTCATTCCTTCACGCAGATGAGGGCTGAACTTCATCCAAAGATATGCGCCGCGCTATTTGAGTGACTTTTAAGAATTGGGGAGTAGCATCAAACTATGATCGTTGGAGTATTAAAAGAGATCAAAAATAATGAATTTCGCGTTGCGCTCACTCCCTCTGGCGCCCATGGCTTAGCAGCACATAACACTGTACTTGTTGAAAGTGGAGCAGGACTTGGCTCTGCGATTACCGATGCAGAGTATGTGGCAGCTGGCGCGCAGATTGTTTCTAGCGCAGATGAAATATGGGAACGCTCAGAGATGATCATGAAGGTTAAAGAGCCAATTGCCTCTGAATACCCAAAGATGCGCAAAGGTCAGATTCTTTTTACATACCTGCACCTTGCTGCAGATAAGCCGCTCACACTCGCTCTTATGGAGCGAGGCGTGACAGCGATTGCTTATGAAACTGTTGAAGTAAATAGGCACCTGCCTCTTCTTGCTCCCATGTCAGAAGTAGCAGGGCGCATGTCGATTCAAGTAGGCGCTGCTGCATTGCAGAGGCCTGCAGGAGGACGCGGAGTTTTACTCCCTGGTGTTCCTGGAGTTCGCCCAGGCAAGGTTGTTATTTTGGGTGGGGGAGTTGTTGGAGTTGCCGCAGCAACTATTGCTCATGGAATGCATGCCGATGTAACAATCTTGGATTTAAATCTCACCAGACTGGGAGAGATCGATCAGATGTTTGCCGGTCAAGTAAAGACAATCGCTTCCTCTGCCTATGAAATCGAGCAGCACCTTATGGAAGCAGATCTTGTCGTCGGAGCAGTACTTGTTCCTGGAGCTAAAGCTCCCAAACTTGTGACAAACGCTCTGGTTGCCAAGATGAAACCAGGATCTGTGCTTGTGGATGTTGCGATTGATCAAGGCGGCTGCTTTGAAGATTCACATGCAACAACACATGCTGATCCAACATTTAAGGTGCACGAATCGCTCTTCTATTGTGTGGCAAACATGCCGGGGGCAGTTCCTGCGACTTCTACCTATGCCCTTGCGAATGCAACGATCGGTTATGCCATTGCTATTGCAAATAAGGGCTGGGAGAAAGCAGTGGGCGAAGATCCAAGCCTTGGGTATGGTCTCAACGTTCATGATGGTCAGATTCGTTATGCAGCGGTGGCTAAAGCGCATAATTTGTAAGTAAACTTTTACCTGTGTGTGGCAGATATGCACTTTCAGCTAATGCGCTAGATATTGCTCTTCAATTTGAAGCAGATGGCTCTAGCGCGCCAAGTTTGCCCGTCAATTGGAACATCTCACCAACTACGCCAATTTATTTCATTCAGGGGCAAAGCCCCGATGGAAATTCGCGCATAGTAAATACCGCTCACTGGGGCTTAATCCCAAGTTGGAGTAAAGATGCATCCAGAGCCTCTAATGCGATTAATGCTCGCGTGGAATCAATTGCAGAAAAGCCAAGCTTTAAAAGCGCGCTCAGGTCCCGCAGATGTTTAATACCTGCAAACGGATATTACGAGTGGGCTACTGAGCTTGGTCCTTATCCTCCTAAGCAGCCTTTCTATATTTCTCGCGGTGATTCCACACTTCTTCCTATGGCTGGTTTATTTGAATATTGGAAAGACCCAGAGACAGGTCAGATGATTACATCTGCATCGATTATTACCCGTGAATCAGTGGGCAACATAGCAACGATCCACCACAGAATGCCGGTGATGTTGCCAAAGGATCGATGGAGCGCGTGGCTCGGCAGTTCTTCAATCAGCGAGTCGCAAGTTCCTGAGTATTTAGATCTTCTAGAGACACCAGATCCAGAAGCAGGTTTGCAGTTTCATCCTGTTGCACCTGCTGTAAATAACGCGCGCAATTTTGGGCAAGAGTTATCAGCGCCCATCACACTGGGGGAGCCAGAGACGCTCTTTTAGCTCTTCCTAGTTCTTCTCTTGGGAGCACTTGCCTCTGTCAGAGGTTATCACTATCTTTCGAACATATGTTCGATAAACCAGCTCCTAAGCCTGCCAGCCACGCTGCAGGGCCTGCCCCTGCCCGCGTACTTGCACCCGAAGGTGATCCCATCGAGTTTGTTTATAAGGGCGTTCACTTTCACGTGCATGCCGTCTTATCTAGATGGCGCGAATCTGGAGGTTGGTGGAATCGCATAAGCGATGGAAGAAATCATCTAACAGAGGAGAACCTCTTTGATGATGGAGGCAAAGGAATGTGGAGAGTAGAGGCTGCTCCTGTTGGAACACTCGCTACTTTTGATATCGAATTCGATGAGATCACTCATACCTGGCAGATACGCCCAACATCTCGCCCTCAATAACTCTTTGATAAATCATGAATAAAGATTTCACGCATCTTCGGGTAGCAAGTGGATACTCCTTTAAATATGGCGCGGCCCATGTGGAAGAGCTTGTCGCCAAAGCTGCCACCTATGAGATGAGCGCGCTGGCACTGACCGACAGGGACACGATGGCAGGTGCTATTCGCTTTGCCCAAGGGTGTGAGGCAGCTGGTATTACACCGATACTTGGAATCAATATCAGCTTTATTCAAAAGAAACATAGAGTCACACTTCTTGCCCAAGGTGGGCATCTTTCATCTCTCTATCGCTTAGTAACAGCTATCAATATGAATAGCGATGAGAAGATCTTGACGCTAGAGATCTTGGATAGATTCCAGGAGTACTCAAAGAACGTTCTGCTTCTGCATGGCCCTGAATCTGCGCTCGCTGCATCTATTGCAGCAAGGCGCAGCAATGAGTCGCTCTCGATCTATCACTCCACCGGTGAGTACTTTGCTGAGCAGGCCATAGAGTGCGTAAGTCACTACGCCCAAGGTGATGGTCCCTACTCCACAACACATGCAGCAAAGATGCTTGGTTTTGCTAGAGATAACGATCTGCCAGCAGTTCTTACTAATGCAGCCAGAATGCTCGGACGCAAAGATGGACCTATTGCAGATGTTCTAGATTCTGCGCGGCATTTGCGCTCGCTTAGCGGGAAGATTGTTGAACGCAGCAATAGCGAGGGATATCTCAAGAGCTCACCGCAGATGAGCGCTGTGGCAGATGAGATTGCTCGGCGTGCTGGTGAGCGCAATGGAAGATCACTACTCAAGACAACAGATGATTGGGCGCAAAGAGCGCGCCTATCTATTCGCAATGACATTGGCATAGGAGATATTCACCTTCCAGAGCCGCATGTACTTGGATCTGCTGATCACAGCGCACTTCGAGAACAACTTCGAAATAGATGCGCAGAGGGGCTATCTGCTAGATATAGCGGAGCGCCATCTGTTGCTGCAGCCGAGCGTTTAGAAGATGAGCTCTCAGTTATTGATGGGCTTGGCTTTCATTCATATTTTCTCACCGTTGCAGATATTGCTAAAAAAGCGCGTGATAAAAACATTCGCGTATCAGCCCGCGGCAGCGGGGCAGGATCTTTGATCTGTTACCTGCTTGGTATTTCCAATGTTGAGCCAATTTCGCAGGGTTTGCTGATGGAGCGTTTTTGTTCACCGCTGCGCCATGAGCTTCCAGATATTGATATCGACGTTGAATCCCATAGACGCCTTGAAATATATGACGATGTTTTTAAGGAGTATGCAGATAGCGATTGGAGTAAGCCCGGCAATCAATCACGGTGCGCAACGGTTGCGATGGTGGAGACATATAGAGCGCGCCATGCCATTCGTGACGCTGGGGCTGCCTTAGGGATTGCGCCTATGGAGATCGACATGATCGCTAAATCAATGCCACATATTAGAGCGCGCAATATTTCTAGCGCTCTTGCAAAGCTTCCAGAACTTGCTCACTTAAAGATGGATGGCGCAATGATGAAGGCGTTGATTCATCTTGCCGGCGCCCTTGATGGGTTGCCACGGCATTTATCTATGCATCCATGCGCGATCGCGCTTTCAGATATTCGCCTTCAAGATTTCGCTCCTATAGAGCGCAATGCAAGTGGGTATCCCATGGTGCAGTTTGATAAAGATGATGTGGAGGCGCTTGGCTTACTCAAGCTCGATATCTTGGGCGTTCGGATGCAATCAGCGATCTCTTATGCCCTAGATGAGATCGAACGCATCGAAGGGGCCCCAGTAGATATTGATCAGATACCGCTGGATGATAAAAAGACATTTGATCTCATCAAATCCACAAAGACCTTGGGTTTATTTCAAATTGAAAGCCCAGGACAGAGAGAACTTGTGGGCAAGTTTGCTCCAAGTACTTTCACTGATCTAATCATTGATATCTCACTCTTTCGCCCTGGGCCAGTAAAAAGCGACATGATCACTCCTTTTATTAATACCCGCCACGGGCATAGGCAGCGGCTTTTTATCCATAAGGATTTAGAAGGCATTCTTGCTGAGACAGAAGGCGTTGTTGTTTTTCATGAACAAGTTATTCGCCTTATTTCTACGCTCACTGGTTGCTCACTTGCCCAAGGTGATGAAAAACGACGGGCACTTGGATCACCAGAAGGCCAACAAGAAGTAGTGGATTGGTTTTATCCCACCTCACTTGCCCGCGGATATTCAGAGAAAGTTGTTACAGAGGTCTGGGATATCTTGCGAGCCTTTGCTTCCTTTGGATTTTGTAAGGCGCACGCAGCTGCATTTGCTCTTCCTACCTACCAATCAGCGTGGCTTAAGACCCATCACACCGCGGCATTTATTGCAGGAGTATTGCAACACGATCCAGGGATGTATCCGAAGAGATTAATCATTGATGAAGCTAGGCAGTGGGGAATTCATATTGCCCCTATTGATATCAACCTCTCTGATGGTAGTTATCACGTGGAGAGAACATCACTGCCAACTAGAGCTGCTTATGTGGCAACAAATACCCAATCCAGTGGGCAAGTGTTAGAACTTCCCGATGCAAGTGGTTATGCCATACGGATGTCGCTTCAAGATATAGATGGCATAAGTAGCAACGAGATAGAGACGATTTCAGCCGGTAGGCCCTATCTAGATATCGCTGATTTCATCTACCGATCAGGAGCAAGTTACCCAACGACCGAGGCGCTGATCTCTATTGGTGCATTTGATCAACTCCACGGAGTAGATAAGGGAGTACTCAACCGCAGAGATCTTCTACTCAAGCTCAAAGACATGAAGGGCTTTGTGAGTAAGAAAAAACCTAATAATGCTCAGATCTCTTTTAATCTCCTCTCTTCAGATATCTCGCCAAGTGGACTACCTAATATGAGTAAGTCAGAGATTATGGAGCAAGAGATATCTAATCTTGGGATAGATATCTCAGCCCATGTTCTGAGTGAATATGCCCAGTTTCTCAACCACATAGGCGCTGTGCGCTCATGTGATCTAATTACTAAACGCTCAGATGAGCTCGTCTTAGTTGCTGGAGTAAAAGTTGCTCTTCAAACACCGCCTGTTCGCTCTGGTAAGAGAGTGATGTTTTTAACCTTAGATGATGGATATGGATGTAATGACTTAACTTTCTTTGAAGATACTCAAACCGATTACGCACAGATTCTTCGTAGATCTTCACTGATCTTGGTGGAAGGTCACCTGCGAAAGACAGGACCTCGCGGAATCTCCATTAGAGCCACACGTGCATGGGAGTTAGATAAAGCGCATGCCTCTTGGCATCAGAGCGCTCATTTGCGCTCAAAAGTAGCTCGTTAACATTGCCGTAATACGCACTTGGCAGTATCTGCCACATGAACGATGAGATCAGCCGTCAAGAAGAGTTTGTTCTTCGCACTCTAGAGGAGCGCGGTATTCGCTTTGTGCGCCTCTGGTTTACAGATGTATTGGGTTACTTAAAATCTGTTGCGATAGCACCTGCTGAACTTGATAACGCATTTGCTGAAGGTATTGGCTTTGATGGTTCATCGATTGAGGGATTTGCTCGCGTAACTGAATCAGATATGTTGGCGAAGCCAGATGCAGCAACTTTCACAATCCTTCCTTGGCGCACACAAGCGCCAGGAGCAGCAAAGATGTTCTGCGACATCACTCTTCCCAATGGAACACCCTCATTTGCCGATCCCCGTCATGTCTTAAAGCGCACTCTGCAAAAAGCAGCTGACATGGGCTTCACCGTCTATACACATCCTGAAATTGAATTCTTCTTATTTAAAAATGCTCCTGAAAAAGGCGTTGCGCCCATTCCAGTAGATCAAGGCGGATATTTCGATCACACGCCATCCACTGTTGGCCATGACTTTAGGCGTCAAGCAATCACAATGCTCGAAGCCATGGGAATTAGCGTGGAATTCTCACATCATGAAGGCGCTCCAGGGCAGCAAGAGATTGATCTGCGAGACGCAGACGCTTTGACCACAGCAGATAACATCATGACATTTAGACATGTGATTAAAGAAGTAGCGCTCGATCAAGGTTTCCATGCATCCTTTATGCCAAAGCCATTTACCGATCATCCAGGTAGCGGCATGCATACGCATATTTCTCTATTTAAAGGTGAAGAGAATGCTTTCTATGAAGAGGGTGCCTCTCATCAACTCTCTGCAACTGGAAGATCTTTCATCGCAGGTATTTTGAAATACGCTCCAGAGTTCACTGCTGTGACAAACCAATGGGTTAATTCTTACAAAAGACTTGGCGGCGGGGGCGAAGCGCCAGCGCTTGTTACATGGGGCGATAATGATCGAAGCTCTCTTGTGCGCATACCTGCTTATAAACCCAACAAAGATGCTTCAACTCGAATTGAAATTCGCTCACCGGACGCTGCATGTAATCCTTATCTTGCCTTTGCAGTCATTATCTCTGCAGGTCTTGCTGGAATAGAAGAGAAGCTTGAGCTTGCACAAACGATCTCTGCTCAATCTCTGCCAGGTGATCTGAGCGCAGCGATATCTGCGATGGAGTCTTCATCTCTTGTGCGCCAGACGTTAGGGGAGCATGTCTTTGAATACTTCTTGCTCAACAAGCGCGCGGAGTGGAATGAATACCGCAAGCAGGTCAGCGCCTTTGAACTTGATCGCTATTTGCCCGTTCTTTAAAAGAGCGTGTATTCTTCAATCATGATTTCACGCAGTCTCCTCCTTCGCTGCCGCGGCAGGGCCAACTAACCGGTCCCTCTGCCCGCGGGGTTTGGTGTTGTCCGGTTAAAACCCAAATCCCAGCGAAAAAATAAGGAGTGCTTGAAATGAAATACCCAGAACAACAACCTTCAACGATGCCTAAGCATCGTTATGCGCCATTTATTCCTGTTGATTTAACCGATCGCACATGGCCAACAAAGAAGATGACTAAAGCCCCTAAGTGGTGCTCTGTTGATCTTCGTGATGGAAACCAAGCGCTTATTGATCCGATGGATGCCCATCGCAAGCTCACCATGTTTCAGTTGCTCGTCAAAATGGGCTACAAAGAGATCGAAGTGGGTTTCCCATCAGCTTCCCAAACGGACTTTGATTTCGTTCGCAAGATTATTGACGAAAAGCTCATTCCAGATGATGTTGTCATTCAAGTTTTGACCCAAGCACGCAAGCCTTTAATTGAGCGCACCTTTGAATCTATTAACGGCGCCAAGCAAGTAGTCGTGCATCTTTATAACAGCACATCTACTTTGCAGCGCAGAGTGGTATTTGGCCAAGACAAAGAGGGCATCAAGAAGATTGCAACAGAAGGCGCCCAGATCTGCCAAGATCTTGTGGCAAGTGTTCCTGGAACAACAGTCTTCTTTGAATACTCTCCTGAGTCTTACACAGGCACTGAATTGGAATATGCCAAAGAGGTATGCGATGCGGTCAATGACATCTGGAAGCCAACACCAGACCATAAGACCATCATCAACTTGCCTGCGACAGTGGAGATGGCAACACCGAATGTCTATGCCGACTCCATTGAGTGGATGCACCGCAATCTTAAATACCGCGATTCAATTGTGTTAAGCCTTCACCCACATAATGATCGTGGAACAGGTGTTGCTGCTGCTGAGCTTGGTTATTTGGCGGGAGCAGATCGAATTGAAGGTACTTTGTTTGGAAACGGTGAGCGCACAGGCAATGTCTGTCTTGTCACCCTTGGGCTTAATCTTTTCTCACATGGGATAGATCCTCATATTGATTTCAGCGATATCGATGATGTGCGCCGCACAGTTGAATATTGCAATCAACTTCGTGTTCCTGAGCGCCATCCTTATGGCGGAGATCTTGTCTTTACAGCATTCTCTGGAAGCCACCAAGATGCTATTAAAAAAGGTCTTGAGCATATGGAGCGTGATGCCAAAGCTGCTGGCAAAGAGATTGATGATCACACATGGGCAGTTCCATACCTACCTATCGATCCAAAAGATATTGGCCGCACCTATGAAGCTGTTATTCGTGTGAACTCACAATCAGGTAAGGGCGGCGTTGCCTACCTCATGAAAAATGAGCATCACCTAGATCTTCCTCGCCGTTTGCAGATTGAATTCTCACAAGTTGTACAAGCGAAGACAGATTCTGAAGGCGGAGAGGTAAGCCCAGATGAACTATGGAAGATCTTTGAAGATGAATACCTTCCTGCACCTAGTAACTCATGGGGACGATTCACCTTTGATTCCATCGCTCAGAGCTCACAAACGGGTAAAGATGTTTCCCTCACCGTTGAACTTACTGATGCTGGAAAGAAGGAAACGCTCACCGGTACTGGAAACGGACCCATTGCAGCCTTTGTTGAGATTATGAACTCTCATTTAGGTAAGACGCCTGTGCGCGTGCTTGATTACTACGAGCATGCTCTTTCATCTGGCGGAGATGCATCTGCCGCTGCCTATCTTGAGTGTGAAGTAGGCGGGAAAACCTATTGGGGCGTTGGAATTGATCCAAGTACAACCACAGCTTCACTTAAAGCAGTGGTGTCGGCGGTTAATCGAGGTCTTGGCAAGTAAGGATCGGTAGCCTTACCGCGTGTCTGTATACCGTGATCAAGCAATAGTGCTGCGCACCCAGAAACTGGGTGAAGCTGATCGCATTATTACTTTGTTTACGCGAGAACATGGGCGCATCAAAGCTGTTGCAAAAGGTGTGCGCAGAACTAAATCACGATGGGGCGCTCGTTTAGAACCCGCATCGCATGTTGATCTGCAACTCTATTCAGGACGCAGCCTTGATACCGTCACACAGGCGGTCAGCATTGAAAATTTTGGCGATGTACTTTCCCTTGATTACCCGCGCTGGACAGTTGCCTCGGCCATCTTAGAAGCTGCAGAGCGCTTCACCTCTCAAGAGCATGAACCTGCGCTTCAGCAATATTTATTAGTGGTTGGTTCGCTTAAAGCACTTGCTCATGAAACATATGATGCGTCCTTGATATTAGATGCCTATCTCCTTCGCTCACTTGCTGTTGCTGGCTATGCGCCATCTTTAATGAATTGCTCGCGCTGTGATACCCCGGGCCCACATAAATACTTCTCACTAGTGGGCGGCGGCTCAGTCTGTAATACCTGTAAACCATCGGCTGCTCCAACACCACATCCTGAGACGTTAGAGCTGATGCAGCAACTTCTCAGCGGTGATTGGGCAAGTGCGATGGATAGCGACACAAGGTTTAGACGTGAAGCCTCAGGACTTATCGCCGCGTATTTGCAGTGGCATCTTGAGCGAGGTTTACGTAGCCTGCCACTTGTAGAGAGAATATAGACATGGCTCAGAAAGCACCGAAGGTTGCAAACGTTCCTCATCACGTTGCAATCGTGATGGATGGCAATGGGCGCTGGGCAAAAAAGCGCGGCCTTGCTCGCACCGAAGGACATGCAGCGGGTGAAGCAGCGCTGCTTGATGTTGTTCATGGCGCAATTGAAATTGGCGTGAAGGAACTGAGCGCTTATGCCTTCTCTACAGAAAATTGGCGCAGATCTCCTGAAGAAGTGAAATTCCTTCTTGGTTTTAACCGAGATGTATTGCGCCGCCGTAGAGATGAGATGAATGAGCTTGGCGTAAAGATCCGCTGGGTTGGAAAACCAGGCCGTCTTTGGAAATCAGTTATTGAAGAGTTAGAAGAAGCAGAAGCTCTTACAAAAAAGAATAAAGTGCTCACTTTGAATATGTGCGTGAACTATGGCGGCAGGGCAGAGATTGTTGATGCGGTAGCAAAGATTGCTGCAGATGTCTCTAAGCGCAAGATCAAATCAGCGGCAATTTCCGAAAAGCTTCTTGAGCGGTATATGCATGCACCAAAGATGAGTGATGTTGATCTTTTCCTTCGCACATCAGGGGAGATGCGCACCTCAAACTTCTTGCCATGGCAATCGGTCTATGCAGAGATGGTATTCATGGATGTCTTATGGCCAGATGTTGATCGCAGAACTCTCTGGAAGGCAATTGAGATCTATAACGAGCGCGATCGCAGGTTTGGTAAGGCTTAAGTTAAGCGGCTTTAATCTTTCGCTTGGTAGAAGCAGTTGGCGCAAGAGTTCCTATTGTTTCAATTCCGTGAAGATCGAGCATAAAGTTAATTGTCTGATCCCATGAGAGTTGCTCAGCAGCTGCGCGGGCTGCCTTTCTAATTCCAGGAATATTGCGAAGCCGAATGATTGCATCAGCAAAACTCTCTCCATCATTGGCCGCAACGGCGCCGGCTGGGATCTTCTTAGATAGAGAAAGAAATTCGCCAACAGCGCTGCTCTCTGATGCGATCACAGGAGTTCCACTAGCAATAGATTCAAGTGCGGAAAGACAGAACGTTTCCAACGGACCAGGCGCCATTGAGAAATCAGCAGAGGCCAAAATTGCTGCGACCTTCTCTCTTCCTGAAACGTAACCAAGCATTTCAACAGGAAGTCCTTCTGCAAGATTGCTGATCTTCTTCCTCATCGGTCCTGTACCAACAATGATCAGGCGCGCATTGATGCCACGCTTTTTGAACTCTCTAACCACTTCAATACTGCGTTGTGGTTCTTTCTCTGGAGATAGCCGGCCGCAATGCACAAGAAGCAGATCTGCTCCTTGAGCAAGATCGGCTCGAAGAGAGAGTGAGCGCTGAGCAGGGGAGAAGTTCTCTAGATCAACACCTAAAGGAATCTTCACAAGGTTCTTTACGCCAATTTCTAGAAATTCATCGGCCGCAAAATCAGTTGTTGCAATGACGTGGTCAAAGCTTCGAGCAAGCCTTCGGTTATGCCAGTTAACCATTGTTTTTCTTGGTAAAAATGCTGGTAAGAATCTCTTTGCCAAACCGCGCAGAGTTTCATGGCTAAAGACGACGCTCGGAATTCCTTGCCTTTTCGCCCAGAGGCCAAGTGAGCGAAGGGTAAAGCGATCTGAAATCTCTAAGCGATCTGGGTTTAGCTCTTCGACTAGTGCGCGTAGCGCCTTATTGTTTTTAATAATTCGATAAGAACCGCTGCCAGGCAAGATAAAACTTGGCAGTGAGATCTTGCGGCCATATGGGGTGCTCTCTGATGCAAATTCTGTTCCTGGAACTATATAAATGAAGTCATGGCCATACCTGAGATAGCCGCGGCCTAATTCGTGCAGCGTTGTCTTTATGCCACCTGAGTTTGGACCATAGAAATTTGCGACGTGAACGATCCTCATGCAACCTGCTCATTTTTAATAAGAGTAAGTGGCGACTTCAGAACCGCTTCATAGTGAGTAATCAGTTGGCTGTTGACCTTGGCCCAGGTTCTCTCCACAACTGAGCTGCGCGCCATCACCTGCATCTCTTCATGATCATCACGGGACTTGAAGTCCTGCACTGCGGCTTTCAGGGCCTGCGAGTCAGAAGTATTGATGATGTAGCCGGTGACATTCTGTGTCACAAGATCTGCTGGCCCACCTGTTGTTGGAACAATGCATGGTGTACCTGATGAGAGCGCCTCTTGAACTGCTTGGCAGAATGTTTCGTTTGGACCGGGATGAATAAAGAGATCAAAGCTGGCGTAAGCCGCAGCGAGATCTTCTCCAGATTTAAATCCTGTAAAAATCGTATCTGGAAGCTCGCGTTGTAATTTTTCACGAATAGGTCCATCACCCACGATCACTAACTGCACGTTCGGATCCTTATCGAGCACTGCTAAATCGGTAATGCGCTTTTCGTTAGCAAGCCTGCCCACATACCCCACAATCAACTTTCCTTGCGCCGACCATGAATGACGAAGAGTATTACTGCGCTTATCTGGGTTAAAGAGGGTTGTGTTTACACCGCGCCTCCAAAGGTGCACGTTTGGAACACCAAACTTCAATAAATCTCGGCACGCGGCAGTTGAAGGAGCGAGAGTTCTATCGGTACTTGAGTGAATCTTTCCAACGATCTTTTGCAGAGAAGAATGCGCCATATTTAGGCCGTAGTGGCGAGCAAACCCAGCAATATCGGTTTGGTAGATAGACAGAGTCGGAATGCTCAGACGCTTTGCTATACGAGCCGAATATGCGCCAAGTGCAAAAGGCGATGCTAAGTGCATAACATCTGGAGCAAAACCATCAAGTAAATATTCAAGTTTGCGGGAGGGAACTGCGATCGGCATGCCGATCTTCATGAGTGAGTTCAGTGGAAGCGCAGGTACTCGCTTGACTCTTGCTCCGCAATATTCTTTTGGTCCGCCAATACTCTCAGGGGCAATCACAAGTGCTTCATGGCCAAGGCTTGAAAGATGTTCAACGACGCGAAGAACTGAGTTTGTGACGCCGTTTACTTGTGGCAAGAAACTCTCAGTAACAATTGCTACTTTCATTTCTCGCCTCCAGTCTTAGGCTTCTAGGTGATCTGCAGAGAATTTGTGGCGGCTAACGCTGTTACTTACAACAAGCCAAATGAGCGCTGGAACTAGGTCGATACTTCTTTTAGCAAACCACTTTGCTCCGTTAGTGAGTAGCCAGAAAATTTGATCCTTCTTGGTGTCGCCTTCGATTCCTACAGGAAGCTTCTTGCGTGAGCGGCGTGGAAGAAACAATGATCGACGTACTAAATCTGAGATCTCTTGATGTCCCTTAGCTGATGGGTGCATGCGGTCGATATGCCACATGGATCGATCCGATGCCATTGAGTGATTCCATGTGGAGACAAATGCAGCGCCCTGAGCCTGGGCAACTTGCTCAATGATTGCGTTCACAAGTTTGACTCGAGTATGCAAGATCTTCTTCAGTGACATTGGCCCTGGAGCAGTTTGTATAGGATCTGGAATTCCAAGGAAAACCGGCACTGCATCTACCTGATTGAACTGGGTGATGATTGATTCAACAGCAGCTCTGATCTCTGCAGGAGAGAAATCTCCTCGGAGAACATCATTTGTTCCAACGCAGATGAGCGCAAGATCAGGGCGCATAGAAATTGCTCCGCCCAGTTGCTTCTTCACAACGCTACGAAAGCGAGCACCATTTTTACCAAGGTTTACAAAGCGCCCTGCTTTAAGGTCATGGGCAAAGCGGCCAGTCCATCCAGCACCCACTGAATGTGATTGATCATCAAAGTCTCCAACTCCAAATACGGAGCTGTCACCGATTGCAACAATGCGCATTTTGCCAATATGGCGAAGACGTAGAATTCGCTGCTCAAGAGAGAGATGAGCAACGCTGGGGATGACTACCTCTAATTGACTCATATTAAAATTGTGAACTATCACTACCCCGAAAACGGGGCCCGATACATGAATGTCAACTAAACAGTTATTCATACTCTGTTAACCATTACCTGCCGTGCAAAAAGCTCTCTTCTGTCACACTTTTATTCCGTGAGGACACAAGCGGCATTCTTCGACCTTGATAACACACTCATCGATGGCTCATCTGTCTACTACTTCATCAAAGGCATGATCAAGCATGGCGAGATCACCAAGCGCAACCTTGCCCGTATTGCTTATGACCAATACCGCTTTCAACGTAAGAAGACCGAGAGTGAGAACGCAATCTCTCATGCAACTAAGAAGCTCTTGGAATTCGCTAAAGACAAGCCACAAAAGCATCTTGTTGAGCTATGCCAGAAGATTGTTGATGATTTCTTGCCTCGGGTGCTTATTCCAACGATGCGCAGCAAAATCGAAGAACATAAGGCGCTTGGCCATGACACATGGATTATTACCGCAAGCCCCATTGAGCTTGCCCGCATCGTTGCATCAGAACTCAAGATGACTGGCGCCTTTGGTTCAGCAGGAGAAGTCATTAAGGGTAAATACTCTGGAAACCTTCCAGAGGGTGCGATGCATGGAATGCGCAAAGCAGAGACTATTCATGAGCTTGCGCAGGTAAAAGGCTATGACCTCTCAAGTTCATTTGCTTATAGTGATTCTGTGAATGATCTTCCGCTTCTTGTTTCAGTTGGTAACCCTCATATTGTTAATCCCAATAAGGAGCTAACAATTATTGCCAATAAAAACAAATGGCCAATACTAGTAAAGTAAATCTATGATCATCTGGACCCACCGGGGAAACCCAGGGGTTGAAAACACTCTCGCAGGATTCACTCAAGCTTGGGATGCGGGCATCAGGCATTTTGAAACAGATATTCACCTGACAAAAGATGGCGTCATAGTTCTCTCTCACGATCCAGATATCTCACGCTTATCTAATTCCAGTAAAGCAATTAACGAACTCACCTTTGATGAATTACAACAATTTCCTATTGAGGGCGCACATTCCTGGGCGACTCTTGATGAACTTGTTTCCACATTCCCAGATGCCCATATCTCTATCGATCTCAAATGTGATGAAGTTGTTATTCCTTTTACTGATTTTGCCAAAGGCAAAAACTATTCACAGTGGGTGGTTGGTTCATTCTCCACAGCGCGAGTCAAACATGTCAGACGTGCCTTTCCAGAGTTACTTACGGCGCTCACCCCGCGTGAAGTTCTCTTCATGCTCATGGGCCTCAAGCATTCAGAGCTACGAGATGGCCGCCACTTTGCCATGGTTCCGCCAAAGATGAAGGGCATCAGGATTGTCACGAAGAGATTTGTGAACAGATGCCACAAATTTAATATCAAGGTTTTTGTATGGACGATCAATTCGCAGGATGAATTAGAAGAGCTTCGAAAAATCGGTGTTGATGGGGTGGTTTCTGACGTATTCCCGCATTTATTAGAAGCAATGTGAGAGCAGTACCTCTTTACCCTTATTGCTAACCGCTAGACTTAACCTCATGCACACCGCAATCATCCTTGCTGCAATTACCTCAGTGGCAACGGCATGTGGTGGCTTCCTGGCGATTAAGGTCAAAGACCGCACACATATCATTCTTGGATTAGCTGCTGGGCTCATGCTCGGGCTTGTCTTCTTTGATTTAGTTCCCAGCGTCTTTCTGAACAACACGAGCAAGTTTGGCGGAGTAAGAAGCGTTGGTCTTGCGATCGTTGTTGGCTTTCTAATCCTTCATTTATCTGAGCGTCTCTTTGCAACTCATGAACCACATGACTCTCACTACGGAGAAGATGAGCATCACACCCACTACGCAGGTTCACTTGCTGGCGTTGCGATGGTTGGCCACGTCTTCACCGATGGATTAGGTGTGGGAGCAGCTTTTAAGATTAGTCATTCACTGGGAATCGCGGTCTTTGCAGCGATTATGGTGCATGCATTTAGCGATGGTTTAAATACCGTAACGTTTTTGATCAAAGAACACATGTGGTCATCAAAAGCACGCTTTCTGCTTCTACTAGACGCAGTGGGACGTATTTCTGGAGCAGCCGTAGGTTCTTATGTTGCTTTTAGTACCAACTGGATTGCTTTGTATCTGGCCCTCTTTGCTGGCTTTGTTATCTATATCGCGACCTCACATATCTTGCCTGAAGCTCACTCACGTCATCCATCCCGTTGGACCTTGGTCGCAACGATCCTGGGCGTGCTGATCATGTGGGTAGTTGTGGCAGCAGGGGCATAAATTTAGGAAGCCAAAGGCGCTAAACTTTTACTCTTGCGACCAGCAAGTACATAAGCCGACAGCCAGCCGGACCGAAGGAGCACAAGATGGCCGCAGATAGACTCGAAACAATTGTTAGCTTGGCAAAGCGCCGCGGATTTGTTTATCCATCCTCTGAAATTTATGGCGGACTGCGCGCGGCATGGGATTACGGCCCATTGGGTGTTGAACTTAAAAACAACGTCAAGCGTCAATGGTGGAAATCCATGGTGCAAGGACGCGAAGATGTCGTCGGTTTAGATTCCAGTGTGATTTTGGCACGTGAAGTCTGGCAAGCATCAGGTCACGTTGAAACATTTACCGATCCACTGACCGAGTGCACCGCGTGTCATAAGCGCTACCGCGCTGATCACTTAGAAGAAGCATTTGAAGCAAAGCACAATCGCAAGGCAGCTTCTATGGATGAAGTGAATTGCCCCAATTGCGGAGTTAAAGGAAAGTTCACTGTTCCTAAGCAATTTTCTGGTCTTCTCAAGACTTATTTGGGCGCCGTGGAAGATGAGTCAGGTCTTGCCTATCTTCGCCCTGAAACAGCTCAAGGTATCTTCATTAACTTCGAAAACGTTGCGACAACCTCTCGCAAGAAGCCGCCTTTTGGTATTGGCCAGATTGGTAAGTCATTTCGTAATGAAATTACCCCGGGTAACTTTATTTTCAGAACCCGTGAGTTTGAGCAGATGGAGATGGAATTCTTCGTTGTTCCTGGAACAGATGAAGAGTGGCATCAATATTGGATCGATACACGCCTTGCTTGGTATAAAGATCTAGGTATTAACCCTGATCGCCTGCGTTTATTTGAGCATCCCAAAGAGAAGCTCTCTCATTACTCCAAGCGCACCGTAGACATTGAGTACAAGTTTGAATTCAATGGCACAGAGTGGGGAGAGCTCGAAGGAATTGCCTCTCGCACCGACTTTGACCTTAAAGCGCATAGCGCTGCATCTGGAAAAGATCTTTCACACTTTGATCAAGAATCTGGTGAGCGTTGGGTGCCATTTGTGATTGAACCTGCAGCCGGTGTTGATCGCTGCACGCTGACATTTATGATGGATGCTTTCACAGAAGATGAAGCACCTAATTCAAAGGGCGAGATGGAAAAGCGCGCTGTGATGAAGCTCGATCACCGCCTTGCTCCTATTAAGGCTGCTGTTCTTCCGCTTTCTCGTAACGCTGATCTTTCACCTAAGGCGCGTGATCTTGCGGCAGAGCTGCGTAAGAACTGGTCTGTTGACTTTGATGATGCAGGCGCAATTGGCCGTCGTTATCGCCGCCAAGATGAAATCGGAACTCCGTTTTGTATCACTATCGATTTTGAGTCACTCGAAGATAACGCTGTGACTATTCGCTCGCGCGACACTATGTCGCAGGAGCGCATTGGTATTGATCAAGTCCAGGCATGGCTTGCGCCTCGTCTTCTTGGTGCCTAAATAGCCATGCTCACTCAAGTAAAACCACTTCGTCTGCCTATTTCTAACGGGCAATTTGCAAATAACGAAGTCGTTTTAGATACACCGGTTGTTTTAGCTCCCATGGCGGGTATTACCAACTCTGCTTTTAGAACTCTCTGCCGTGAACAAGGAGCTGGTTTGTTTGTCTCAGAGATGGTGACAGCAAGGGCTTTGATTGAACGCCACCCAGAGACGATGCGCTTGATAACGCCAGGCAAAGGTGAAACACCACGCTCAGTTCAACTCTATGCAGTAGACCCAGTTGTTGTTGGTAAAGCAATCACGATGCTGATGGAAGAAAACCTTGCCGATCACATCGATTTAAACTTTGGATGTCCTGTACCAAAAGTTACTCGCCGCGGCGGGGGAGCAGCGCTTCCTTTCAAACGCAAACTCTTTTCCGCAATTGTTGAAAGCTCAGTGAAATCAGCGGCGCCCTATGGTGTGCCAGTAACTGTGAAGATGCGAGTGGGAATCGATAGCGATCACCACACATATCTTGAGGCAGGAAAATCTGCAGCAGATGCAGGTGTTGCCTGGGTTGCTTTGCATGCTCGCACAGCAGAACAGATGTATGAAGGACAAGCTGATTGGTCAGCCATTGCGCGTCTTGTTGAACATATGGCGCCAACAGGAGTTCCAGTATTAGGTAACGGTGATATTTGGTCAGGGGCCGATGGTGTGCGCATGGTGAATGAAACAGGATGCGCCGGTGTTGTGGTGGGCAGAGGATGCCTTGGTCGTCCTTGGCTCTTTGCAGATTTAGTCAGCGCATTTAAAGGTGAGGCGTCCCTGGCCGGGCCAACGCTCTTTGAAGTGCGACAAATAATGCTTCGTCACGGTCAATTGCTTGTTGAATTCTTTGAATCAGAGGGACGCGCAATGCGCGATTTTAGAAAGCATATGGCTTGGTATCTCAAGGGCTTTTCTGTGCCAAGACAATTGCGCGCAAACTTTGGAATGGTTTCATCTTTAAGTGAACTAGAGCATTTACTGGGCCAACTAGAAGAGCAGCAATATCCAGTAGATATTGCAGATGCTCCTCGTGGCCGTCGAAGCCATGGGCGCTCGGTTCATCTTCCAGATGGATGGCTTGATGATCCAGATGAATTTGCCTCAATCTCAATCGATGATGCCGTTTCGGGCGGCTAATGTTTCTTTTTAAAATTATTATAAGGCTTTTCCAGTTTGCGCTTTTACTTGTGATCATCATTCCTCTTTATGTTGCGGGAAATATCTGGTGGAGCGCTCATCACATGAGCTCTCATGCCTCAGATGTGATTGTTGTTATGGGAGCTGCTGAATACAACGGAGTTGCCTCCGGAGTACTACAAGAGCGCGTCTATGAGACAGGCAAGGTCTTTGGCTCAGGACTTGCTCCAGTTGTTATTACTGTGGGCGGCAGACAAAAAGGTGATGTGTATACGGAGGCAAGTACAAGCTACAAAGCCCTTACAAAGCTTGGAATTCCTAAGAAAAAGATTGTTGTACTTGAAACAGGCAAAGACACTCTTTCAAGCACAGTTGCCTATGTTTCTTATATGAAACTTCATAAAATGAAGAGCGTGATTATTGTGACCGACCCATATCACTGCTACAGAGCTGTGTCTGAGGCGAAAGATTTAGGAGTGGATGCCACATGTGCCGGGGTTGAAAACGGACCTGGCTCACTCAAGTTCACAGGTATTAAGTATGTAGTCCGCGAAACAGGCGCATATTTGGCCTATAAGTCAGTGGGCCACTTGGGTATTCACCTGAGTGATCAGATTAAGAACTAGCCCAATAGGCTACGACTATGGTTTTACGACAAGCGCGTGAGTCTGCTGGTTACACACCAGATGACCGAGACCGCTTTGTTAGTGAACCAGCAAAGCGCGGCGGGCGTACTGAATTTGCTCGGGATCGCGCCCGCATCATTCACTCATTTGCACTCAGACGTCTTGCTGCAAAAACTCAGATTGCTGTTCCTTGGTTAACAGATTTTCCTCGCACCAGACTTTCTCACTCACTTGAGTGCGCGCAAGTAGGAAGAGAGTTAGGCGCAGCCCTCGGCGCGGATCCTGATTTGATGGAAGGTGCATGTCTAGCCCACGACATTGGTCATCCTCCCTTTGGTCATAACGGAGAAGACGCACTCAACAAAATTGCTCAAGAGTGCGGCGGCTTTGAAGGTAACGCGCAATCTTTTCGCTTGCTTGTTCGCTTAGAGGCAAAGACAGTGGATGCCAAGGGGCGCTCAGTTGGACTTAATCTAACCCGCGCCACACTAGACGCTGCAACAAAGTATCCGTGGCCAAGAGCCACCAATGCTCGCAAGTTCGGTGTTTATGATGATGATCTAGATGTATTTAACTGGGTAAGAAAAGGCGCAACAGAGGGCGCGCAATCTATGGAAGCCCAGATTATGGATTGGTCAGATGATGTTGCTTATAGTGTCCACGATCTAGAAGATGCTCTCGTTACAGGACAGGTAAAACTTGAAGCGCTCAGCGCTGATCTTCCTGAGCTCTATAAAGTTGCAAGTGGCGCTTATATGCCAGATATCTCCGAGACAGAAGCAGCAAAGGCGCTTTCTGAACTACAGAAGCTTTCTTGCTGGCCAAAAAATTATGATGGAAGCCACGCACAACTTGCTGGGCTTAAAGATCTTGCCAGCCAACTCATTGGCCGTTTTGCACTCGCTGCTGAAACAGCAACCCGCGAGAAGTATGGCGACGGGGACCTCACGAGGTACTCAGCAAATCTCGTCGTGCCCCGCGAACAAAAGGCAGAGGTTGCAATCTTGAAATCAGTTGCTGCGTATTATGTGATTAATGCAAGCGCCGCGCTGATTCGATATGCCGATCAACAGAAGATCTTGCAGGAGTTAGTTGAGATGGTCTTAGCAAAGGCTCCACATTCACTTGAGTCTTTCTTCCAAGATGATTGGAAGCAGGCAAGCACAGATGCCCAAAAACTACGGGTTGTCGTGGACCAAGTTGCCTCGCTCACTGACCCTGGTGCCTACGCTCTGCACGCCAAGCTTCTGGGTAAATAGGCTAACTAGGCTAAAGAAAGCCTGACGGCTTAACCCAATAAGATGCCCGTATGGCTGGGCGCATTCGTGATGAGGACGTTGTTTACGTCCGTGAACACACACCGATTGATGATGTGGTGGGAGATTTCGTCCAACTCAAAAATGCAGGCGGGGGACAGAAGAAAGGCTTATGTCCTTTCCATGATGAGAAGAGTCCTTCATTTCATGTAACACCAAGCAAAGGCTTCTTCCACTGCTTTGGTTGCGGTGTGGGCGGGGATGCAATTAATTTCCTCATGAAACTAGAACACTTAACTTTTACCGAAACAGTTGAGCGCCTGGCTGAACGCATTGGTTATCAATTGCACTATGACAGTTCGGGTCCAAGTGCCGGAAGCGGCATTAACCGCTCCCGCCTTGTTGCTGCAAATATCGCTGCAGCTAAGTTCTATCAAGAGCAGCTAGGCGCAGTGGGACCTGCCCAAATTGGCCGAGAGTTTCTAACAGGACGAGGTTTTGATAAAGAAGCGGCCATAAGCTTTGGTATTGGTTACGCACCCGATGAATGGGACGCGCTCTATAAGCACCTTTCACCTCTTGGTTACACAGATGCAGAGCTCAACTTGGCAGGATTGACTAAAGAAGGATCTCGCGGGGGTTTAATTGATCGCTACCGCAATCGTCTGGTCTGGCCGATTAAAGATATCTCGGGAGATATCGTCGGCTTTGGCGCTCGCAAGTTGGCAAGCGATGATGTTGATCAAGGACCTAAATATTTAAATACAGCTGAAACTCCGATCTATAAGAAAAGCCAGATTCTCTATGGCCTTGATATGGCAAAGAAGGAGATCGCCAAGAAGCGGCAGGTAGTGATCGTTGAAGGCTACACAGATGTGATGGCCTGCCATCTAGCTGGGATTACAACCGCTGTTGCCACATGCGGCACAGCATTTGGTGATGACCACATCCGAATTATCAGAAGGCTTCTTATGGATGATGATGCCTTTAGAGGCGAAGTAATCTTCACCTTTGATGGTGACGCCGCAGGTCAAAAGGCTGCGCTGCGCGCATTTGATGATGATCAGAAGTTTGTCGCTCAGACTTTTGTTGCCGTTGAGCCAAGTGGCATGGATCCATGTGAACTTCGCCAATCAGGCGGAGACGCCGCGGTAAGAGATCTTGTTGCACGGCGTGTTCCGCTCTTTGAATTTGCAATGCGCTCTGTCATCGCTCAATACGATGTGAGCGCGGCAGAAGGACGCGTAAATGCTCTCAATCAAGTTGCGCCACTTGTTGGAAAGATTCGCGATGCATCCCTTCGTCCTGAATATGTGCGCCTGGTTGCGGGTTGGCTTGGAATGGAAGTCGATACCGTTGCAGCAGCAGTAAAGAGAGTTGCCGGCAAGAGCAATACACCTCTTCCAGACGTTCCTGCAGCACAAGTGAATCTAAAAGATCCAGTTCTTATGCTTGAGCGAGAGGTGCTCAAGGTAAAGCTTCAGGTACCAGAACTCATCTCTGGTTGGGCAGATATTGAATCCAATGCATTTTCTTACGAACCATATGCCGCGCTTCGCGCGCAGATTGATTCAGTCTCTGATGCCGATATAACAACTCTTCTTACTCGCACAGAAGATGCAGCTCTACAAGGAATTATTACCGAGCTCACCGTTGAACCAATTCGAAGTGACGGAGAGGTCTCTGAAAGATATGCCCAAGCGCTTACTGCCCGTCTTCGCGAAGTTGCATTGAGCCGGCAGATCGCAGAGGTGAAGTCCACATTGCAGCGTCTAAATCCTGTGGAGGAAGAAGTGAAATACAACGAGATCTTCACAGAACTGATGACCCTAGAGACAAAGAAGCGAGCCCAAAAAGATGTGGCAATGGGTGAGATTTAGCCAAATCTGCCCACCTTGCTAAGATTGCGCTTCCTCACTATTCCCCGGTGAGGGCTTAACAAGTAAATAGTCCCTGATAGCTCAATTGGCAGAGCAGCCGGCTGTTAACCGGCAGGTTCTTGGTTCGAGTCCAAGTCAGGGAGCGTTTTTTAAGGTTGATCAGATAAGGTGCGAGTTCTATGAACAAAATACTCGCATCGTGGAAGACCCAATCCCTTGGAACAAGAATCCTCCGCTTCTGGCTTGGAGCAACCTGGTTCTATGGCGGTTGGCAGAAGGCAACAGATCCAACATTTTTAGATAAGGCATCTGCAAACTACATTGGCCAACAACTCTCTGGCTATGCAAAGTCATCTCCTATTGGTTCAATCCTGAAGCATTTTGTTGAGCATGCAACTCAAATTGGCGTCCTCACTATGATTATTGAGTTTGCGATCGGCATTGCAGTTCTCTCGGGAGCATTTTTAGATCTTGCTATTTTGGGCGGGGCAGCTGTTTCCTTTGGTCTTTGGCTTTCAGTGTCTTGGCATGCATACCCATACTTCTATGGCAGCGATAGCGCCTACTTTGCTATGTGGATTGGTTTGTTCTTCCTTGTTCGAAAAGAGCGCACACGAAAAGTTTCATTAATTCCTAACCTCACCGATCGCCGTGAGTTTGTAAAGATTCTGGGTGTTGGCGCAACTGCTGCAATCGCTGCAATTGCAGGAAGCGGACTTCAAAAGAAACTTCCTAAGGCAGCTGTGGGTAAAGAAATTGTGAAGTTAGCTGATTTCCCTGTGGGATCGGTCAAACAATTCACCGCGCCAGATGGAAATCCTGCATTCTTGTTCCGCACGAAAGCTGGAGTCTTTGCCTACTCGGCTGTTTGCACGCACCAAGGTTGTGTCGTTGCCTATAGCGGAGCAGATCACACCCTGAACTGTGCATGCCACGGCGGAAAATTTGATCCTGCAAATGGTGGAAAAGTGCTGGGTGGACCTCCTCCATCACCACTTCCTGCATACAAAGTGGCAATTCAAGGCGCAAGCATCGTTACTGCGTAACCTGCAGTTAACATCTAACGTATAGGGTTTGATCTATGGGAATCTTCAAACTTCAGATCGCACTTCCTGATCGTCCAGGCTCACTCGGCGCTGTTGCTTCGGCAATTGGTTTTGCTGGGGGAGATATCCGCTCTCTTGTCACTGTAAAGACAGAGAATGGAAAAGGAATTGATGATGTCACAGTTGCAATTCCCGGCACAGATCCAACAGATCTACTTCAAGTGCTTAGTGATATCGGCGGAGTAGAAGTCCGCTCTATTGAACCCGCTGTTTAGTATTTAACCTTGCGCAGCGTGATGATCTTCGATCATCGCAGTTAAATCACGTGTTGGAGCCCATCCAAGAAGCTTCTTAGCTTTATCAATCGATGCAACAAGCCTTGCAGGATCACCATCTCGGCGCGCAGCCTCAACAGTGGGAATCTTTCTTCCCAGAACCTTTTCACTTGCGCTAATTACTTCGCGCACTGAATTACCTGCGCCGCTTCCGATGTTAATAATTTCATGCTGTGGTGTGAGCTTCTCTAAAGCCAAGATATGAGCATCAATCAAATCAATGACGTGGACATAGTCACGCACGCACGTTCCATCTGGCGTATCCCAATCTGTGCCAAATATTTTGAGTGGGGCATCGCTACTTGCTTTAAGGACATTTGGGATCAGGTGAGTCTCGGTTGTGTGTCGCTCAGAAAACCAACCGTGTGCGCTTTTAAGCGCTCCTGCAACATTAAAATAACGCAGGCTGATAGCAGACAGGCCAGCTGCGCCAATCATCTGATCAATCTCAAGCTTTGTTTGCCCATATGGATTTGTAGGAGCGGCAGGGGATTCTTCAGTGATGAGATCAGCAGTTGGTTGACCGTAGGTTGCCGCACTTGATGAAAAGACAAGTCGTTCTACGCCAGATGATTTCATCGCTGCAAGAAGGTTTTTTGTGCCGCCGATGTTTACTTCGCGATAAAGATCTGGCTTCTGTGTTGATTCACCAACGAGAGATTTACCAGCAAAGTGCATGACCGCGGAGCAGCCTTGCAGGGCTCTCTCTAACGCAGATACATCAAGGAGTGATCCTTCGATAAAACTTGCGCCAGGGTCCACCGCATCTTTATGTCCTGTTGAAAGATCATCGAGAACAACTACTTGGTGTCCCTTATTAACTAGAACTGAAGCTGCAACTGAGCCGATATATCCAGCTCCGCCTGTTACAAGAATCTTGCTCACATGCAGAGCCTAATAGCGAACTTGCCCGATACAGGTATCTACGGGAGATGGCTTCGGTCTTGGAGAGGGAGAAGGTGTTGGAGATGGCGCTGGAGGAACACCTTGTGTCACAACAAAGGTCACAGGCATTTGAACTGGAGCCTCCGTGCCGCTTTGATCGGTGAAATCAATAGTTCCTAAATATGTTCCCGCGGTGAGTCCTGTAATAGATAAGTTCCAACGTCCAGATGATGTGCGCACGGGATCTTGCTTTCCGGGGATCATTCCAGAAGAGGCAGGGGTAAAAGCAACCGTTCCTGTAACAACAGGTGAGTTATCAGGCCTAAATACATCCACGCTAATAGTCACTGGATCATTTGTTGTTGCAGCAGATTGGCTGACAATATTCATATTTGTTGGCTCGTTAATAGGCAACATATCTGTGACTTCAGGCGTCCAAACACCTTTGAGTAGTTTCACAAAAGCACTAGATGAACCATTAAAGACGTTCAGATCAACGTGGTTACTTGGAACACCATATTTACTTGCAATACCGCAGGATGAGTACTGCCAGATCTGCCAGTTTGCTGTGCAGTCAGCATTTGCCCAAGCATGGGCATAACAACCCACTTTTTTGGAATTTGGTTGATTGGTAGCAACTGCAGGGCTCAAATTGTAATGCGCAAGCCAGAGTGGATATTGGCGAAGGGCAGTAGAGCGAATGAGGTTATTTTCTAAAAAATTTACATAGGAATATAAAAATGGCTTGTGATGAGTCTTGTTGTAAACAGTATCTAGCCATGTCTGTGTCCAAAGGCTAATAACTTCTTTAGTTGTGTATTTAGCACATGAGCCATTTTGGTTAACCCTCACACAGTTATTTTCCATATCTAGGGCAACTGGCATATCACGCTTGCCGTAACCTCCGAGAGAAGCAATACGCCAAATAATCTTCTGAGCTTGAGCCTGAGCATCTTGAATCACAACGTTTTGATCTGTGCTGTCAGGGAGTGTGGCGTAGTAGTAGAAGGATGTATAGAGCTTTGCGGCTTGCGCTGCTTTGCGATCTGGCAAGAAGTACTTCATTGCTTGTGCGTCGTAGCGATCAAAGGTATCGCCACCTTTGATGATGACAAAGCGAATACCCGATGAATACATCTTTTTAAAGTCGATAGCTGCCTCGCCCGGATGTTGATAAACGCTGATATCAAGTCCTGCAATGTGTTGGCCAAGACCAAGAGCATCAATTGCTTTGGCAGGGGCAAAAGCCCAGACTGAATCACAGACCAAAGTGAGTGCGAGGCTCAGGACGAGCAGAAGTTTTTTCATACCTCAGAAATTGTAGGCGTAATCCCAAAGACCTCATGAAAGGACTCCTGCAAAACAACTACGTGTTTTGGATTACGTGCCATGCTGAAATCGTGCTGACCGCCGAACTTCTGACTATCTGTGAAGTTAATACTCAGGTTACTTCCATCAAAGCTCACAAGCCTTGCATCAAAGAAGGCGAGCCAGACGATTCGGTCTTTGGCGAGGAGAGAATCTAAGACTTCATTCCAGCGAGCTTTTATAGAAGAAAGATCTAAAGAAGAGCTCATGTAGTCAGGCTATCAAAGAAGCTAAGGTCTAGATGAAATTAACTGTGATGATCGAGATAGGACTTCTCTTGATCGCCCTTATTCGTTTCCTCTTACTAGCCTTACTGGAACTTTGAGTTTGAATGATCGGTTTTCAAAGGCATCTTCTGCAAGACCAGCATCCATGGTGAAGGTTATATCTCCCTCTCGATAGGTGGGGTGCGCCCTGAGACCTAGTTTAAATTTCATCGCCTGCTTACCCACCAACTTAGGAATTTTTACCTCGCGCCAATCTTTTCCAAAAAGTTCGCCTGGATTCGTCAAGGTTAAACCTTGAGTGGTAACTGCGCTGAGTTTGACATCTTTAAGTGTTTTTGAACCTTCACTCTTAATGGTGACTTCAAGAGGAGATTCACCTAAGCCTTCGTGGTCATAGCTTATGACGGCCAATATAGAGACGAGTGAATCTCGAATGTGTCCTATTTCAATTGCCCTAGTTGGAGCGATTCTTTTTTGTCGTGCAAGTTTGAAGAAAGCCATTAAAGCATCGCTTGTTGTCGAATTTCATCTGGCATAGACTCAAGGACATATTTGAATGTCTCCATATCTTCAAGAATCTTTCCGCAACCGTTCACCACTGCCTTCAAAGGATCTTCAACATAATGACACTCAAGACCTGTCTGTTCTTTGAGGAGTTCGGGGAACCCCTTAAGCAAGGAGCCTCCTCCAGTGAGGTTAATTCCTTGAGTCAAAATATCTGATGCAAGATCTGGAGGAACGCTATCTAGCAGTCTCTTGAGTTCACCAACAATGAGTGTGATGGGTTCTCTGATTGCGTTATAGACCTCATCAGTTGTTACCTGGACTGATATTGGAAGTCCAAGCTTGAGGTCCACGGCTTGCACCGCACCCCTTACGTTTTGAATTTTAAGTGCTTGACCGTACTCATGGAGAAACATTTCCGCAGTTCTGTCGCCCACATTGATACGCCGCTCGTTCTTTAAATAGTTACTAAATGCCGAAGTGAGTGCATCCGCGCCCACGCGCAAGGAACGTGATTCAACAACCCGGCCCAGTGAAAGCATGGCCATATCTGTAGTTCCTGCTCCTACATCGATGATCATGCAACCACGGGGGATACCGAAATCAATATCAGATCCGATGGCGGCAGCCACGGGCTCTTGAACTGCCCATACTTTTGAAATTTTTGCCGTACTGAGAGCATCCTGGAAGGTTTTAAATTCAGCTCCAGAAATTCTTGACGGAACTCCCAGTATGACGCGCATAGGAGAGAAGGGACGACGAGGCGCTAATTGATCAATAACAATCTGCAAGAAGCGTCGTGCTGCCGCAAAATCAGAGACAACGCCCGTGCTGAGAGGGCGCACAACTCGAATACTCGGTGGTGTGCGGCCAATCATTTCAGCAGCAGCATTGCCATAAGCAATAACTGCATTTGTATTTTCGTCGTAGGCAATAGCAGTTGCCTCGTTAAAGACAAGCCCTTTGCCCTTAACATGAATCAAGGTATTGGCTGTACCAAGATCAATTGCGATATCTGCCATTGCCTACCATTCATTTTTGAGGAAGCTTTCAGCATCAAATGGTGGCCGAAAAGAGCTCTGAGTATCAGGAGCAGGCAGACCTCTAATTAGGGGTAAGAGAAGATTTCTGAACGCTCAGATGAATTGGGCCTGCGGCTGAATTGGCAAGGGGCATCGACTGTAGGAGAGCAAGAGTTTCTGCTGGAAGCTCAATTTCAAGAGAGATTGGAACTCCTTCGAAGAGGCGAACACCTACAGGTTGACCAGAAACGGCCCTCATGATTTCTGAGAAATAAGAAAGATTTTTGACATCCGAAAGGGAAGAGGGGATGTTTCTGGTGAGAATTTCAACTTTTGTCTCCAGACCGCGCGCAGAGCGCGCTTTTACTTCGCTGTACAGCAATCGAATTATCTCATGATGATAGTGCTCCGAGCAGAGCAAGAAATTTCTAATAAAGGAGATGTGATTTTCTAGCAAAAGAATTAATTCTTCGCGATTGGCCGCTTTGTCAGCACGAATCAAATGGATGAGTTTAAAGACTCTCGCAAGAATTTCTTCCCGCTCCATTTGTAATATCTCATTCACATTTTCAAATTTATCGCGAAGATCAGAATCGGAATCGCGCAGTAGTTTGTCGCGTACCTGTGCGCGGCTACGCCCAAAACCAACCAAAAGTGCTGCAATTCCGATAATGAGAAGTCCAGGAGTTGATCCCTGCAAAATCTTGTTGCACTCCCCTGGAAAAAACTTTACCGTTAGTACTGATTCCAGCAGAAATCCACTAAATGGTAGCCACTTATAAAACTTATCACCCCGCGCATCTAATTTTGTGCTGATCAAAAAAATTGGACCTAACAGTCCGTTCCAGATCCAAGGCAGGGCCCGAAGGTCTTGACATCCAAAATTCGTAATCTCAAAGATGGGAAGTATGGATAGTCCAAAAAAGCAGGCAAGAAGCGCGAAGTGAAATGAAAATCTCTTGATTAGGGTTGATAGCCAAAAGGCAGTGAGCGCCGCTACAAATGGAATCAACGCCACCCCAATCCGATCCATAATAACTAACGGAAATATTATGAGCGTGCCATATGCACCTGAAAGGCGAGGGAAGTTTCTTGCGAGCAGCTTGAAGACTTGTCCTCGAATAGTCTGGATGTGTTCTGTAGGTGAACTGCTCGTCTCAGAAAATTCCAAATCAACTACGTGAACGAGTCCACTCTGAGAGCTTGTTACAGACCATGTGCCCTCGACAGCGCTGACTAACCGATCCATCGTGACACTCGATTGTGCACTCTGTTCTAAAAACTTTGGACTTTCATTCGATACCTCCGCGGAATTTTCCTGGACCTCCAGGCGTAAACCAAGACTTGTGGATTGGACGGTGACGAGAGCGTTTGTGGCCAATGTATGACGTTCTGTATTGTTAAGAATTTCCCGGATTATCTCAATTAACTGATCCTCTTCATCAGCGGAAATCATGATTTCTTTTGGTATCTCAAATCGAATCTTGAGTCGCCGTTCTGTCCAGTATTCAAATTGATTCGTTATTCGATCAATTAATAGAGCACTAGAATTTTTGTATACATTGATTGAGTTTAAATCCTTGTCGAGCACAGCCAGAGTTGACATCGAATCAGCATCTCGTTCAAGTTGATTTCTCAATACGATAAGTGTATTCAAAACCGTTCCATGGAGTTTGACATTGAGATGATCGCGAATGTTTGTGAGTCGAATTTTTCTTTCACGAGCATGTTGCATGTTAGTCATGATGTATATTGTCTGGTCGATCTCTTCGGCCAGTTCAAAGAGTCGTTTCCGAGTGATAACCATGATAAGAAATATCACGATGAACCATATTGATGAGTACAAGGTTAGATCTAGTGCGATATCCCCACGATCGGTAATGGAGGTAATCGTCAGCTCTGCTGACAGTATTTGTAGGGTTAAGCCTGAGACAGCCCCAATAACCATTAGTTGCCAACTAGGAAAGTCGGTGGCATACATTCCAAACGCAATAGCGATCAACCCGTATGAAGTCCATGGCGAATTTACAAATGGTTGGCATGCAAATGGAGCAAGAAGCAATATAGCGGCTAAGGGAAGATAGGCATATGCCGAGCCAACTTCTCGAATTTTCCAGTTTCCGAAAGACCAGCCAGCCAGGCAGAGCGCAGCAAAGACAAATTGCCACACGCCCACTGGGTTATTGCCAAAAAGGGATTCAGAGACTTGGTAAACAGCTAGTACTCCCCATACAACAGTAGATACCCGCTCAATTGTGACAACAGCTAGCTCTTGCTCTGAATATGAAATTTGATTTTTGGGCCAGCGAAGCCACATAGTCCTAATTCAACAATCCTTCGTCACGCAAGACTTTATACATCTGGGTTTTTGTTCTCATATCGATTCCAGCTGCCTGATACTTAGCTTTGGAGCGATCGATGTACTGCTTCACGGTGCTAGGAGCGACAGACATGCGGCGAGCAACAAGTTCCAACTTCAGACCAGAGGCATAAAGAATCAACGCCTTCTTCTCTTGAGCGCTCAACTGATCTGATGCGGTCTTTTTTGAAACAAGGGCGGATGAAAGCGTGGGCGAAATCCATTCCTCGCCCCGCATTACAGCTTTGATCGCACGCCCAAATTCCTCTGTCTGAGAGTCTTTCGAGACAAAACCTGAAGCGCCGACTGAGAATGCACTTTTTACCGATTCAAAGTTATTGAGTGCGCTAATCACCAGGACCGGGATTTTCCGTGCCGCAAACATCGCCACAATCTCACTTGCGGGTCGACCGTCTCCTAAGTGAAGGTCCACAATCGCAAGACTTGGAGTCGACGTTGCAACCGCATCACGCGCACGAAGAAAATCTGGTCCCTCATAAACCAGTTCGCAATCGGGATGGCTCTTCTTTAAATAATTAACCAACCCCTCCCGATATAGCGGGTGGTCTTCGAGTACTACGAAGGAGGCCGTCCTTGTCATGTGGTTGAGCGTAAGTATTTCCTGTCCCCAATTCACTCGGCGAACCGTTGTCTGAATGGGGGACAGGCTATAGCCGTGCCGATATCCCTGTGAAGAGGGCCTGGTGGGCATTCTTGGAATTGTGAGCAGCTTCAATATTTATCGGATTCGCCCGAGGCAGCAGGATTCGTGGCTCAAGAGCCTTCTAATTGGAATCAGACAGAAGGTTAGAGGAGCTAACCGTTTTGGCGGGTCTCTGGTGCACAATAATTTTGTCTTAATCGTAACAGGGATCGTTTTATTGGGTGTTGTGTCTGCCGAAGAATTCGCTCAGGCTACTCCAACTAATTTAACGTGGACAATTAATAATATTTCGTTGGGATACGTTGGCAGTTGCACGCAAGGTTCTTACACACAAACTGTTTACAACGATGAATCGGGGAATTATTCCGTAGCCGAATTTATTGCTCCAAGTCAATCGGGATCCACACAAGGAGCGTGCTCCTTTTCGGTACCTTCGGGTGTAGCAAAACTGAAATTTTTGCTACTCGGTGGTGGTGGAGGAGGAGGATATGACGCTGGCGGTGGTGGTGGCGGTGGCGCATATGTAACAGGTGAGTTGAATACATCAGCTGGCAGTACCTTTTCGATTCAAATTGGAACAGGCGGACAAGGTGCACATGGATACATCCTGAATTCAGACGGTACTCAAACCTCAAGTGCTACTCGCGCTCAGGTAGTCAATAGCTTTGCATCCGCAACATGTCCCGGCAATTATTGGGGCCTGAATGGAAATAATGGCAACAACTCTCAATTATCGGGAAGTGGCTACACGATAATTGCTCTCGGGGGTGGAGGTGGAGGAGGTCGTTGTGACCAAGGGACATCTGGCACTGCTGTCGGAAATTCTGGAGGAAACGGTGAGCGTTGCTTCACATCATATCACTCGTCTGACCCATACATCCCCTACACCCCATGCAGCACTCCATCAGCGCAACAAAATTACAACAATGGCTATTCAAACCAGAATTTCAATTCTGGAGGTATCAATTCAAGCTACCAAGGTGGTGGTGGAGGTGGACAAGCAGCATCTGCCAGTTCGGCCGATGACAGTTCAGTATCCACAGCCTCGGGAGCAAATGGCGTGTCGATTTTTCTTAACTCTCCTTTGAATCCAAGCAACGCAAATTATGGTGGAGGAGGTGGAGGTGGAACCTTTTGTGCCGGAAACCATGCATGTGGAGCGTTTGCACCAACCACTCATTCGTCGGGAGGAGGCTCTGGAGGTAACGGAGGAATTGGGGATGCTCTCGCGTCGGCGGCAACAATTCTTCATACAGGCGGTGGCGGAGGAGGAGGCGGTGGTTACTCAGCGGACGCTTTGAAGGGAGCAGATGGATCTGACGGAGCAGTCTTTTTAGAATGGCGAGAACCTCTTACTACAAGTGCAAACACTGTTGCGGTAAATAGAAATGCGACGACGGATGGGACTCTTTCGAGTTCGGGCACAGTAGCTCTTTTGTCTGCGCCGCTAAGCGATACCTCACTTGTTGCATCGTCATGCGGAATTTTTTCAGAAATCTCGACATTTACTCTACCGAATAACTCAAATCAAAGTTGGGCTGTTTTAGATACCGGAACCGCAAGTTCAACAAATTTGATTCGTGGTTTCTGTTATATGTGGACTCAAGATTCGGCGGTGGCGAGTAGTGCTGGAGTTGGCGCATCACCGCCGAGTGACGGTTCTGGGACAACTTTTGGAAACTTAACCTCTCCAATTTTGATGCTACCTTCAAGAGTACAAATTAATTTGCCATCTGAAATTTTAGTGGATCCGAGAAGTACATCAGTGCAGTTCCCTGTAATATCAACTCCGACAGGAGCGGGTATTCCGCAGATTTGTTTAATGGAAAACGATGGCCCCAGTTTAGATAACTCTGGCTTTGGCACACCGGCTGCCTCACAGAATTTGCAATTTACGTCAGGAAGTGTAAACACTTCCCAAAACGACTCAGGATTAACGTCTTTCAGTTATTTTTGGGATACCGAAACCAATACAGCGGTAACGCTGTCCAATATGTCTATCAATCTTTTACATTCTACAAATTTCAATACCCCTAGGTACCTCTTGGTCAGAACCGTCCCAAGGTTGTATCCGGGCTTCACCTCGGATTGTTCTAGTACATCCCCAACAAGCTCACTCACACCAACCTCGAGAGATGTTTTTCTGATCACCATTAGGCCCTACGGGTTGATCAGAACTATCGTCCAGCAACAGACCGACCTCGGCCACCATCGCTGACCACCATTCCGTGGACTAGCGCCTCCCAAAGACTGAGGGGGGTGCTATTTACTGTGGTAATGTGAATAAAGGAGTTATGCCATGCGCATGAGAAAAGACTCCCTCATCGATCAACGGATGGGTCGCCGTTTTGGCGGCGGACGCCGGCGTTACAGTCCAAAAGTTATTGCTGGGGCAGTTTTACTCTTGGCAATTCCTCTGGTGGCGACCTCCTTAGCATCTCAAGTGACAATCAATGGCACAGAGGGCGGTGCGATTGAATTTGGTCAAGGAAATCAGATCACACTTGCTTGTGATACGTCGATACAAACATCTGTTGGAGAAATTTGGAGTAGTTCTGTCACGAACTTTATCGTTGACACAATTACGCTAACCAACTTAGATGTGAATAATAATTACCAAACTGGAACGGTTTCTAATCAGGGTTGTGGCGGAAAATCTTTGAAAGTGGCTTTATACGATACTTCCAGCGTACAGACAGCTATCGGCCAGGATGGTTCCACTTATGTTTCATTTGCAGTCCCAACGAGTGATCAAAGTATCACTCCATTGACGGGCAGTGCTGGTGGAGCAAATAACATTTCAGCTAGCCTCATTAATTCTAAAGTCACTGTTACAAGCACATCCGTATCGGGAAGTGCCATTACATATACATACACCTCTAATTCCTACACGACCACGTATCCATTCGTCGTGGGTGACTACGTGACCATCACAGGCTTCACGAGCACTTCCTCTGGCTGCAATTATGCGGGGGCACTAGTTTCGGCCATCGGTTCTGGAACGTTCACAATTACGCAATCTGGAACCACCTGCATCACCAATTCCCAGAGCACTTCCGCCTTTGGAAAGGGCGTAATTCAGCTGACCTTGCCTGCCTCAAGTCTGAACTTCTATGCGACCAGAGTTGGCCGGGTTTCCCTCGAGTCGAACTAGGGAGCGTGACCCCCAAACAGATGGAGTGTTGATTGGCGATACAAAGGGTTTTCCTCTCTATTTTGATATAACTACACGAGGCAGGAGCCAGAAATGCTTGGATTGAATCTCAACGCTGAGGATGAACTTCCTTCATCCCCTAAGAAGCAGAAGCGGGGCAAAGGCCCTAAGTTCATCTTGGGAGCAGTCGTACTTCTCGTCATTCCTATTGTCGGCACCTCTCTTGCATCCAATGTCACGGTAAACGCGGGCAGCATTACCTTCGGTCAGGGCTATTCAGCTGCGGTCGCATGTTCAGATACGGTCAATATTTCACCTGCTGCTGTTTATGTATCCTCGTCCTTTAAAGTTGAGACCCTTACGGTTACTGGAATTGATACACGCTCAACGGACAGTGGTACTCATAAAGGTTGCGGCGGCAAGACTCTTACAATCTCAGCGATCGATTCGACTACTGGCACCGCTCTCTCCAATGGTTCCGTAACTTTTACTCTGCCAACAGCGTCTGGTGCGGCGACTTCACTCACCGGAGCTAACCCCTTCGACTCCGGTGCCGCGGCATCGGACACTCTAATTATTCCTATAACCACCTCTTTCGCCGCTGCTAACATCAATGCATTCACAGTTCAAGAGCAGTAAAACCTCTGTCGGAATTCGAGAAAGCTGGAAGACGAAATGCCAGGATTAAATCTTTATTCAGAAGAGGAGTTTTCATCCTCTGGAAAAAAGCAGAAGGCGGGCAAAGGTCCGAAGTTGATCTTGGGAGCAATCGTGTTAGTTCTTGTGCCGATTGTTGGAACTTCTCTTGCATCAAATGTCACCGTAAACGCTGGAAACATCACATTTGGTCAGGGTTATTCGGCTGCTGTGGCATGTTCAGGTACCGTCAACATCAGTCCAGCTACTGTGTATCAATCTTCCGCCTTTAACGTCCAAACACTCACGGTGACGAATATTAATACTGTGCAAACGAGTGGTGGTGTCGGTTGTGGTGGACGAACTCTCGTAATCTCAGCGATCGATTCGACTACTGGCACCGCTCTCTCCAATGGTTCCGTAACTTTTACTCTGCCAACAGCGTCTGGTGCGGCGACTTCACTCAGCGGAGCTAACGCGTTTAACTCTGCCGCGACGAATCCCGACACCCTGACCATTCGAGTGTCTAGTGCGTTCCTGGCAACTAATGTCGGCGGATTCACGATTCAAGAACAATAAAGATAGTTAATCTGTAGATGACCCTGTCCCAACCCATCCGGGTATTGGGTTCATCGCTGGACTTGATTCATTCGCCATCCTCTTCTGATGAGATGACGTTGATAACGCTATCCAATCGAAGTGGCGAGAAGTCATTATTGATTTCAAAGCGCGGGATGCTGGAAGTAAATCCTGATCTATACGTGCTGGCCCCGAAGGAACGCGTGGTCCAAACGCAAAGCCGAATCAAGAGGTTCTTTCGTGTTATTGGTTTGGTTTTAGCCTGGCTTCTCACGGCTGTGCTCTTGACGTTTGTAACACTTGATTTAACAGGTGTTGTACAGGCAAGAATTGTTGTCACCGGTTCAATGGCACCCGCCATTAATCCCGGAGATGTGGTTCTGACTATGTCGCCCGATAATGTCATGCCAGTTAAGGGGAGAATTGTTACCTATCAAGGCCGCAGACTGGATGGAACGCCCGTTGCGCTCTTTTCCCACAGAGTTATCAGTGGAAATGCTCAAGATGGTTTCGTTGTCAAAGGCGATGCAAATCCTTCAGCCGATACCCAAAAGCCAACAATTAAAGATATTTTGGGTGTTGTTGTATTAACTATCCCGTGGGTTGGACATTTACTTGATCCCAAGATTTTGGTACTCGCATTACTTGGACTATTTGGCCTCTGGCTTATCTGGGATGCCTTCCGTGAGGAAGAATAAACTCGCTTTAGGAGTTGCTTGGTTTTTTCTTGCGACCTTCTTCTCACTCAATATTGCCTCAGCGGCCGATGTTCCCAATTTGTCTTGGGAGCGAGGACGGGAACAATCCATTGCCTTGGGCGGAAACACCGCAAGCCAACTGTGGACAATCTCACTCGCCGGCCCGTCAGGGAAAAACCTCACATTTTCTAGATCGAGTTCAAATTCTTCTGGCTTTTTTGTTTATCACGTATTCATTCCTCTTGATTATCCGGTCGGAACATATGATGTAAAAGTTGAGTCACATAACGAATCAAATGTTGTCGCGCACGTCAAAGTTGAATTAGCCCAAAGTTATGATCCGCTTTCCGATCCGAGGGCTGTGGGCGGACTTGCGGTGCTTGCATTCTCTTTACTATCGGCCTTCTCTTCTTCAAACAGAGCCGGGGGCGTAGAAAGTAGCGATAAAGCAGAGGCACGTGATTCTTTGGATGCTGAATATCATGGCATTCAAATCGGCAGGCGTGGATGGTTCGACAAACTGGGATTAGGTAAATCAAGACTCATCTTTAAACTTGATGAATATCGCCATATTGCAACTTTTGAACTCTCTCCGAGGAGTTCGTTTTTACAGCGTATTTTTGCTGATGGCTCCTATCTTCAGGCGTTTCTTGGACCAGTTGGGGTGCTTACTCCGGTAGTTGGAGGTGTACTTGGTTATCTTTGTGGCACGCACACCGATACAGCCTTTAGCGTCATTCCAATGGGTGCGGGATATGTAATCGCATTGCTTGTACTCGGACTTTTTGATGCGATGGCCGGATTTATGGGCGCACTTGCTTATGGAATTTATGTATTAGCTCACGGTGACTTCACCACGATATTTCAGATTAGAGGCTTCCTTGGACTTACTGCCTTATGGTGCGGTCCAATACTTGCGGCAAACAAAATGAGGCCACTGCGTCGTGAAAATTCGGGTGATTATTGGTGGGAACGCTTTGGTGATTTGATTATTCCTCCATTGTTAGTTGGTTTTAGCGTAAAAGGAATATTGCTTGCTCTCAATGGATTCACCCACCATCACAACCTGATTACCGATCACGCAGGTCGGATCGCAATTATCGCTGGAGTTTCGATATTTCTTCGCTATGTCGTTGAAGAGCTTGCAGTACAAGCAACACCCGCGCGCTTAGAGTATTTGAGCCCACCAATAATGCCTGAAGTTGAAGTCCGCTACAAAGTAGTGGCTCTTTTAGTAAAGGTGCTTCTCTATTTATTCTTCATGTATGGGTTTTTGGGGTGGACCTGGCAATTGGGTTTAAGTATTGTCTTTTTAATTTTTCCAGCCACTTTCCGATTACTCTTCCGACGCCTGCCAAATTCGCCCCGGCTTTTCCAAATTCTGCCAGCAGGTATCCCGGGAATTATTTTTATGAATCTCGTGGGTCTCCTCGC
>Ga0207956_1000050_pt1 | contig 42250 bp, 50 predicted proteins | sample CryBogCBE25Jul07_FD_184580 | JGI IMG/M metagenome (GOLD analysis project Ga0207956, IMG submission 184580) | Freshwater microbial communities from Crystal Bog, Wisconsin, USA - CBE25Jul07 (SPAdes) (version 2) | ecosystem: Environmental > Aquatic > Freshwater > Lake | place: Crystal Bog...
CCCGCATTCCATAGCGGAGTACCGTTGCTACTATAGAGCACTAGGTTGCCGTCAGTTTGCATCACGAGCTTTGCGCCAGGATTTCCATACGTACCAGTGCTCCATAGTGGTTTAAAATTTTGATAAAGTACAAGATTACCATCATCTTGTACTCTCAGTATCGTGTTTGAGTCTTGTGAAATAATGGACTCATTCATTAGTAATGTTTTGTTTGTAAGAAGTGAGTAATTTGTACTCGAATTTGTTTGCCCTGGACTTACTACGTTAATAGTGAAAGCAAAACCCCCATTATTTAGCCAGGTTAACCCATCGATAACTGGATTAAAATATTCAACATAAGTACCTGGATTTGATGGTGCAGTCAGGCTAAATCTAAAAGTTCCAATCTGCCCTGGGGAAACAGATGGCTGAGTGATTGCCGCCGGCCTATTCGCGCCTACCCAGCTATTGTTACTAAATACACTCAATCTGTCATTTGGATTTGAGGTACCAATCTTTAGACTAGCATTCCAGTCCTGATAACCAACATTCAAAGCATTTATCTCTGCGTAAATCGTTTGTCCTGGCTGGGTTGTTATAGTGTCGGTCTCTGCAATCGTGTAGCCAGAATCTTCATAAGCTAAGCTTGGCTGAGGTTCCCAGGCGTATGGTGTTGAAACTTGCGTTGAACCGAACCAGAGCTGGTAATAATAAACAAAATTATAACTTCCAGAATATCCTGTTTGGCTATATGGGCCAACATAAGGTGTGTAGCAGTACAGAGATGCTGTGGCTGCGTTGGCTATCTGTATTGTCACTGGGGTTCCCCCTGGATTAGTGAAGGTAACCACATTCCCGGGTAATAATCCATTGGAATAAAGACCATTCTGTGCTGCGGTAGAACAAGGATATTTGCTGCTTGGGTTTGTTCCCAGCCATGAACTATTTTTAAGTGCAGCCTGATAATTGTAAGCTAGAGTAAATGAACCTGAGTCAATTTGACCAAAAAAACCTAAACTACTTTGACACGAATCATAGCCAACTGCGCAACTTAGTGAAGCATTGTATGAGGCGACAGCATTGGGATCAGATTGATTTGGTTGTTGAAGGGTAATTAGGGATTGTTCTTTTTGTAGGGTTGCAATTATAACCCTAGGGCTAATTCCATATACTTGAGAAGCGTCGTAAATTATTTGTGCCGCAGAAACTGTTTTGCCACAGTTTGCGTAGTATTGCCCATAGACGCTATTTGAACAATCCTCTAATGTTGAATAAGTTGCTAATCCGCTGCCAAGACTATTTAAAAAAGTTTGAATTGATGACGCGCTCATCGCAGCAGTATTAATAAAAGTGGGATTGTCTATTAAGTTGTTGGCATTGTAGTTTGGACTGAATGCTAAAGCTCTAATATTTATTGAAGTGCCAATAAATATAATGCAAAGAAATATTGATATAAAGTAATTTAATAGTTTTATTGAAGGCCTGTAATTCTTATTTTGCATAGCTTATATCTATCGTTACGGTATCTTGTATAGATCCATTTGAAGGATCTGGATAATACACTTGTAAAGTACCCAGATTTCCGTGACTTTTGAAAATTAACTTTCCCGAAAACCTACCATTGGACACATTGAGAATTCCTTGATCTATGACTCCATTGCGATCATCGCTTAGGACGAATGCAACATTGTTAATGCCTACTGCATGCCCAGAAATAATATCATTTGATTTAATATTGACATTAGCGACGGGTTGCTCAAGAACGATAATTTTATTCGTTGAATACGCCCATTGTGCGCTAGGGGGCGATGAAGCAGAGGTGCTTGCAGTTTTGGAAACCTCGTTTTTAGTAAAAAACCCCCCATCTCGATTTTTAAATATAAATAAACAAAGAAACAAAGAAAAAAATAGTAAAATAAAAACAATTTTTTTCTTTTTCATACTTTAATTTTACTTCATATGGAAAGAAATATAAATAAAGGGCTTATCGTTGCATAAATAGATATATAATATTGTTATAAGAGAAAAATGTTTATCAAGGAGACATAATGATTATTGTAATAATTGCTGGTGGGTCTGGAACGAGACTGTGGCCCTTGAGTACAAATAACTTTCCAAAACAGCTCCTTAGTTTAACAAACGAATTAAGTATGGTTCAAAATACTCTACAGAGAGCAAAGCTACTAACAGATACTATTTACGTAGTGCCAGACAATAGTCATCTTGAAAAAATAAAAGAACAACTACCAGAATTAGAAGAAGGCAAATTTATAACCGAACCTGCCAGAAGGGGGACTGCAAACTGTATAGTCGCAGCCCTTAGTTATATTCAAAAAAAACATGGGGTCGATGAGCCTATTGCGTTTATACATGCTGATCATCACATAAGGGACACAAGTGGCTTCGTGCATACTTTCGAGAATGCAGCAGAAGTTTCGGCTTCAATGAAGAAAATTGTTTTAATCGGAATTGAACCAAATTATCCCGCAACAGGATTCGGTTATATCGAAAAGGGTAAGCAGAGCGAAAAGTTTAAGGGAATTTATGAGGTGGATAGTTTTAAAGAAAAGCCTGACTATGATACAGCAAAGAAATATGTACAGGCGGGTAGTTTTCTTTGGAATTGCGGATATTTTGTTGGTTCGGTGAATACTTTTCTAGAAGAGATGAGAAAATACTCACCAGATCTAAAAGATAACTACTTAAAACTTAAAAAAATAACTGATATTAAATCAAACAAATATAAAAACACGTATCTATCATTTAAAAACGAAGTAATAGATGTGGCATTAATCGAAAAAAGTAAAGATCTTGTTGTGATACCAGCGAGCTTTGATTGGATGGACGTTGGTAATTTTAAGGATTTACATGAAGCAAGCGATACTGACGAGTTCGGTAATTACACGAAAGGCATGAATATATATAGCATCGAAAACGAGAACTCATTTATACGAAATGAATTAGACACTCCAATTGCTGTAATCGGTCTGGATAATATTGTTGTTGTTAATACTGGGGACGGAATTCTAGTGGCAAGAAGGGACTTGAGTCATAGGGTTGGTGAGGTATCGAAAAAAATACAAAATATTTAAAAGATACTTTGTATGGATTTTGTAAACACATCATTAGAAAAATTAGTACTAAAGTCTTTAATTTTTTTATGGTTCCAATTTATTTTTAAACCACGTTCAAGCGCTTGACCTAGGCTTTCAGGTGTTTGGTTTTCAAAGAATAGACCCGTATCTTTGTTCACGTAGTCAAGGGCACCCCCTTGGTTATATGCGACGACGGGAGTGCCTGATGCAAGTGCCTCTACTGGCGCTATGCCGAAATCTTCAATCCCGGGAAATAGGAAGAGCTCGGATTCACTTAAAAGCTTCGCAATTTGTTCTGCACCAAGGCCAGTTTTAAACGTTATATTTTTATGTCCTTCTGCTTGGCGCATAAGATTTTTATGGAGTGGGCCATCGCCAATCACGGTTAGTTTTTTATTAATCTTTATTGCGGCGCTGATTGCCAGATCAAAACGTTTGTAGGGAACCTGGCGTCCCACGATTATGAGCCCATCTCTTTTTTTGTTTTTTGCGTTTTTTTGAAACTGTTCGACGTCAACTGGAGGATAAATGATGATAGAATCACGGCCGTAATATTCTTTAATTTTCTTCTGAATGTGAGATGAATTTGCAATCATGATGTCAGGTCGCTGGGCGACACTGTAGTCCCATTTGCGCATAGGTTTTAAAAGAATACGAAGCCCAAGTCGAGCGAGGGGATTAAGTAATCCAAAGCCAGGGTTTTTTATGTATTCATTGTACCGCTGCCAATAGTAGTGGGTGGGGGAATGACAGTAATTAATATGTACTGCACCTTTTTTTAGTTTCTTTACTGATTTAGCTTCGGCACCACTAGACGATATAACGATATCGTACTGCGTGAGATCGAGGCTTTCAAAGGCAAACCTTCGAAGCACTGGTAGGAATTTTCGAAAGGTAGCATTCTTCGGGAGTTTCTGTAGCCATGTAGTACGTACGTCGGCATCTTTGAACCAATCAATTTTTGATGGGTCATACTGGCTTGTATAGATCGGTGCATCTGGGTAAAGATTATGAAGCGCCAGTACAACTTTTTCGGCTCCTCCTATTGTCGTTAACCAATCGCAAACAATGGCGATTTTTTTATCGGGCACCACGGCCTCCAAGAACATCCTTGAAAGTTCTAAATATTATTTTTAGATCAAGCCAGAAGCTCCAGTTTTGTACATAATAAAGGTCAAGCGCTCTTCGCTCTTCAAAGCTTATGTCACGACGTCCTGATGTTTGAGCAAGACCCGTTAGGCCGGATTTAACGCTTAATATGAGATTCTTGTATGGATAGTTCTCCAGCTCCTGCGGTACAAGCGCTCTAGGGCCCACCAGGCTGATATCGCCGCGAAGAATGTTGTAGAGTTGCGGTAATTCATCAAGGCTGGTGATGCGAAGTATTTTTCCAATTGATGTTACTCTCGGATCGTTTTTGAGCATATCGCCGTTTTCTCTATATTTTTTAGCTAGTCCTGGTTTACCCATTTTTTCAAAAGCCTGTTCGGGACTGAGACCAGAATATTTTTTCTTCATGCTCCTAAACTTATAGATAGAAATAGTGGCATTAAAGCGACTTAGCCGACCTTGTTTGAAAAAAGGATTATTGAAATCACTTAGGAAAATGATAAGTGCGATAAGCAAAAAGATAGGGGATAAAATAATTAATGTTATCAGAGCAAAGACTATGTCAAAGAGCCGTTTTGCTATGCGCCCCCAACCGAGGAGTGCAGTTTGATGTATCGATACGACAGGCAAGCTTTGGAAAAGTTCCACCTCAACCTTGTTTGAAAGAATCCCTTCATGTGCAGGTACGAATTTAAAGCTAAGGTGATTTGATTGGGCAAGTGCCAGTGCATATTCGGCTTCTTGGGTATTTTTCTCTGAAGCAACAAATATTATGCTCGTTATTTTAAGTGTGTTTATTTTACTTGCAGCTTCAGTAATTGAAGTAAAGTGTTTGCCGTTAAAAGCGCTATTAGCTTTTCCTGAAACTGTTCCAATAATTTTGTATCCAGTTTTCTTTGGGTTATTCATGGACTTAATAAGGTTGGTTAAGGGTTTACCATCTCCTATAACGAGTACTCTGCTTATACCGTAGCCCCAACGCCAAAGTGTCGTTCGAATCCCGCGCATCATTGTTCGTTCTACGAAAAGCAAAGTGATACTAAGTCCAAGTGCATAGACGGGTACAAGTCGGGCTGGGAAGATGGTTACTTTTGATGCAAAGTCGTAGCTTATGACAGTCATGATGCCGAGTATGCTGCCAAGCATGAGTCCTGCAAATTCTTTTATGCGAAATTCATAGACAGATTTTCTATACAAGCCAAGTGCAGCAAATATTAAAATCCATATAGGTGTGAGCGCAAACCAGATCTTTAAATATTGATATGCGCCAATTTTATTGATGAGCGGCCGTGCATCAAGTGATACTCGAAAAATATATGCTAAGCCGAAGGCTGCAAGCAGGGCTAGAAAATCTGCAAAAATGAGTCCAAGTGCATATATGACTGAAAAGTTATTTTTCATTGTAGTACCCCTAGTATAAATTATGTTTCACTTTAGAGCCATGGTATATTGGTTGGAAATGAAGGGTATAAAAAGAACGAAAAATAGGATGCTTTTAAAGAAGCGTCATTATGATGACCTCAAAGAGGTTGCCCTTGACCCCGCGCACTATGGAGTTGTGTTACATCCTGCCAGCCAGCTGACCTATCAATACATGGCAGACCTTATTTATGAGGTAGTTACAATAAAGTTAAAAAAAGATCCTAGAGACGTTTCAGTACTTGACTGGGGCGCTGGAAAAGGACAAATTAGCTATTTTTTAAACAAAAAAGGTTTTAAGAATATTTCACTGGCTGAAATCGAGGGATACTCGCACACATCTTTATGGAAAAAAATGAAGGCAAAAAACGTGGTGCTAAAAAAAGAAGAGAAACTTCCTGTTTCGTCCAAGTCTTATGACATTGTAATCTCTGCCGGCGTGCTTGAACATGTTCCACATGACCAGGTCTCACTTGGTGAATTACAGCGGGTGCTTCGTGACGATGGTTTACTTTTTTGCTTCAATTTACCAGCCAAACTTGGCTTCATCCACCAATTGAGTAAAATATTAGGTGATAATTATCATGATCGTTTGTATTCAAAGAAGGAAGTTAGGTATCTTTTGAAACGAACTGGCTTAAAACCACTTCTTATATATAGAAGACAGTTGCTTCCTAAGAAAAAGTTCAATTACAAAAACCCTATAAAAATGGATTTATTAGACTCGATCCTCAGTATGATTCCATTTATTTCTCTTGGTGCGGCAAGCCTCGAGTTTATTGCTGAAAACCAAAACTGTCATATACAAAAAGGATAATATGCAAGAAATAAAACAACTCTTCAAAAAAAAGAAACTCGCTCCCGACAATTTATTACTAGGGATATTTCTGTTAATTGTCGCCCTACTTCCGGTGCATGCTATTTTCAGCACGTGGGCAATAAGCAATTTTGGGCATGCAGATATTTTTAAATCCTGGAAAGAAATCCTTGTCTACGGAGTAGCATTTCCGTTTATTATTTGGATTACCTATAAAAAGCCGCAATTAATTCTTAGTATAGTGAAGAAAAAAATTAATATCGTGGTGCTTCTATTTATTGTCATAAACTTAATTATGTTTCGAACGAGTCATTATGGCCTGAGATCTGAAGCTGCCGGCTTTATCTTTAATACACGTTTTTTGGCCTTCTTTTTATTCGCTCAAGTAATAGCCGGTTTATATAATAAAGAACTAATGGAGAAGGCGGTTTTTTGGCTTATCTGTGTTGGTGGAATTATTGTAACGTTTTTTGGGTTTTTGCAGGTAGCTATTCTTCCAAAGGATCTACTTACTCATATTGGATACAGTAAATACACGATTTTGCCGTACTATACGGTTTCTAATAACACGTACTTCGTTCGTATTATATCGACTCTTCGAGGCCCTAATGAACTTGGCGCTTATATGGTATTTTGGTTTCCAATACTTCTTATTTTGACCATGAAATACTGGAATAAAGAAGTGAACTATCGATACGCTGCAGTGGTTGTGTGGTTAGCGTCGATAGTTACCCTGTACGGTTCAGGGTCGCGCTCAGCTTTTGTGGCATGCGCAGCTAGTCTCGTTATAACAACCTTTTTAGTAGTAAATAAGAATATAAAGAAAGAGATGATTATCGCTGCTTTGGTGTTAGGTGTTGTTGGTTCGTTAGCGCTTATTGCTGGTCGTCACACTCGATTTGAACAAGTGACAGTATTTCATCAAGATCCAACGGTTAAAACTGCAACAACATCGAATCTACAACACGTTCAGTCGATTAAAGATGCCATCGCTATTATAAAGAAGCATCCTTTAGGGCTTGGTGTCGGAACTACCAATGTTCCATCAACCTATGGGCCAAAAGGGCTTACGGTCGAAAACTATTTTCTTGATACCATGGTGGAAACGGGAGTAATCGGAGGATTGCTCTTTGTTACGATCTGCGTAATGCTCGTCTATGAACTATGGAAAGACCAAGACGATAACGTGGCAAAGGCGCTGTTTGCCGGACTTATTGGCGTTAGTATCGTAGCGATGCTACTTCCCGCCTGGGAAGATGAGACACTCAGCATGCTGCTATGGGGGCTTGCCGGAATTGTAATAAGCAAAAGGGCTATTCCAAAACCCACAAAGAATGCTACAGTGTAAATAAGAACAATTTAAAAACAAAACAAATGTCAAAAATATCGAAAAAAGTACTCATTCAATTTGCAGAATATATGGTAGCCGGAGGAGCGTGGTTTTGGAGTGGTTACTTTATTATTGTATTAACAACTCCACATATTGGTCTCTGGTGGGCAAATCTACTTGGTAATAGTGTTGGGTTAAGCCTTAATTTCTTACTGCAGAGGGAATGGGTATTTAAGAATTCAAAAAACAGAAGAATGACTGAAGTAAGCGCTAAATATGTGGCGTTTACGGCTTTTAACTTTCTACTGAATTACATAATTCTTCGTGTCTTAGTGCACTTTGGTATTAAGGTAGCCATAGGTCAGTTTATTGCAGCTGCATTTTTCACGGTTTGGAACTATTTCTTTTATAGGTTCTGGATTTTCAAAGAAACACCTAGCCAGGGGAGGATTCGTCATTATGTCTGATGAACCAAGCCAAGTAATTCGACCAACCAAAAAACAGCAAGAATTACTTACTTTTATCGATGGTTTTATCCAAGAGCATGGCTACAGCCCAAGCTATAGAGAGATAATGGCTGGCTGTAGGTACAATTCTGTTGCAACAGTAGCACTACATGTCGGTAATCTCATTAAGCGCGGCCATCTAGAAAAAAGGGATAATTCTGCTCGATCTCTGGAAGTCGTTACCAAAGTGAGCGCAAAGCCTTTGGCGGTCAATGCGATTAAGGCCTCAGAGGAAAAATGGCTTATTGATCTTATCGAGGCGAAATTTAAAAACATTGAAGATTTTGCCAAGCCACCAAAAAAAGATCTAGATGGACTGTACGTTTTAGTAGGAGCACTGAGGGTGTTGGGTATCGATGGTGCGGCACAGGGTTTTTTGCCTAAACTTGCGATTTTGAAAGATAAACTTAAAAACGAATACGAATCATAGGAGGGATACATGAAAAAAGAACTAGTAACTGCAGGTTTGATAACGAGTGGTTTTTTGCATTACGCAAGCAGTAGTCCCTCGAGTGGAATTTCAAAGACGTCAGTGCTTGCGATTTATTTATTTACCCTACTCGTAGTGATTTTAATGTACGCAGCAGAGTGGCGTATTTTTGTAAAAGCAGGGCAAAGTGGATGGAAGTCGTTAGTACCTATTTATAACGTTTATACGCAGTTTACTATCGCAGGCATGAGCGGATGGTGGGTGCTGGCACTCCTTGTGCCCCTACTCGATGTCTATGCCGCCGTCCTGTTATCGCTTAGTACAGCTGAAAGGTTTGGTAAAGGCACTATTTTTGCGGTGCTCGGGCTCCTTTTATTTGCGCCAGTTGGGTATATCTATTTGGGATTTGGAAATACCAAATACCAAAAATAAACATATAATTACTTGATTTCAGTGATTTGCTGCACTTTTAGTGGCGATTTATTGACGACAAGGAGTTTTATCTCTATAATCAGCTTTCGTAATTCGGTGAAAAACTGACGTACCTTCCAACTTTATTCCGGGGTAGCTCAGCGGTAGAGCGGGTGGCTGTTAACCACTAGGTCGCTGGTTCGAATCCAGTCCCCGGAGCCAAGCATAAGCACTATGACCATCTATGAAAATAGATGGTCTTTTCTTTTTAATTTATTTCAATATACTTATGCTTAGAACTAACTAAGTAACAATATAAATAGAAGGAACATATCTCGATGGGCAAGATATCTAACAACACTAACAACAATAAAGGTTTCACACTCGTTGAAGTCCTACTACTAATAGTAGTACTCATTCTGGTAGGAGGACTCGGCTACTTAGGCTACAAACAAGTAAACAAGAAGTCTACGACTAGTACTTCAACAACAACTGCAACAACCACGAAGACTACTACACCGGCAACTACACCTACCCCAAACCAAAACATTGTTAAGATCCCTGAACTGGGTATTCAAATAACAGTACCTGATTCACTTAAAGATCTAACGTATTCCGCCGCTAAAAATGAATCTGGGGAAGCAATAGCAAACTTCTCCACGACCTCATTGACTAATTTGGATGCCGCTTGTTCTGGTCAACTTGGCACACTAACACAAATCAAGGGCCAATATGGGGCACCCGAAGGCCCAGGTCTAGTGAAGCAGTTCTCAACATTTTATATTGCATATGATACTTCTATGTCACAATGTTCAATGGATAACGCGGATGCAAATGCTTTGCAACTACGACAGTCAACAGTTCTCCGTTCTGCATATCCTTCAATCACACAACTTCCATAGTTCAAAAATCCGACTCCAGCTCGAGCCATGACTCGTTCCAAAGGTGATTTGATTAGGTACTACATCTTATCACAACCTTTTTTTGATATTTTAGTTGCATATCGCATAGGCAACTCATTTCTATGTTCAGCAGGTATGTATCTTTTGATTCATTTCTAGACCGGGTACATTATTGAAAGCAACATTATTGTCACAATAATTGGCACGAATTTGGCACGATTATGTTACTAATAATCTTAGCTAAGATGTCTACACTCACACATAAAAAAGCTAAAGCGATTTGGGATCCATATAAAAAATTGATAGATAGTAAATTCTACCGAATTGATTAACGTCAATATAAACTAAAAAATAATCAGTGTAGTTTCTTTATTTTAATAAAGATTTCATTTGCTTTGCTATGAAATTAGTGGCAAAACGAGAGTTCAATCTGTAGAGCACATTCATCAGTCTGGAGTCATTACCAGTAAAAATTTGTAGTTTATTTGCTTCCATTCCTTTTATGATTGTTTCAGCAGCAGCTTCTGGTGAGTTCATTGATTTACTCATTTTTTTCATGTCGTCACTAGAAATGGAAGGGGCTGAAACGTGAGAGTTTTCGGTAATTTTGGTATTGGTTGCTCCTGGAAAAATAACTGACACTCTGACGTTTGTATCAACGAGTTCGGCATAGAGTCCTTCAGACATAAGTTTTACAGCTGCTTTTGACGCTCCATAAATGCTTTGACCAGGTACCGGAAGAAATCCTCCCATACTCGATATATTTGCAATGTGTGCTTCAGGTCGTTTTAGTAGAATTGGAAGAAATGACTTAGTCATGTAAAGCATCCCAAAAAAATTTATGTTCATGACTCTGTCGATTTCTGAATAGTTGAGATCTTGCACCCGCACAAAAGGCTGAATTACCCCAGCACAATTAATTAGTCCATCAATATCTCCGTATTCTTTCACGGACTGATTTGCAAAATGTTGTACCGCTTCCTTTTTAGTAATATCAAGCTCGTTGATATTGAGTGAATCATTATATTCAGATGCTCTTTGCTCAAGAAGCTTTAAATTATCAATTCTTACGTCGACAGCTACGACTTTAGCGCCTTTTTTCAGGAGAGCTAGTACTAGTGCTCCTCCAATTCCACCGCCTGCTCCTGTTACTACAAATTGTTTGTTTTTAACTTTCATACCCTTAGTATAGACTAGATTTTTCTTTTATGACTGTAGTAGCCATTAATCGTGCAGGAGTTTCGAATAAAGAATAAGAATTGTAGAAAAAGCTATTTCAAAGGCAACTTGGTATTCTATGAGGTAGCCTTTTTGTGGCGTCACGTAAAGAGCACACATTACGCCAGCAATAAATTCAATAATCCACAAATATATAAGGCTCTGATGATGTTTGTATTCTATGGCAATCATTCCGCTCAGAAGAAGCTGGGATGCGAAAAGAATGCTGCCAAGTGTTGTATGAAGCGCATTAAAAAAAGCATTAATTGAATAGGGGGTAATGGCGAGGCTAATTAATAGCAAGGAAAAACCCCAGAAGAAAATTTTCAATAATTCGTTTTTATTCCCCACAACTTTTGCAGCTAAAATAAAGAAGACTGCCGGGCCGAGGAGCGACAGTAGATAAGGTAAGATCGTGACAGCATATATACCAAAATAGCTCACACCGCAATTTGCCACTAATCCGTGGGGCTTTATCATGCAACAAATAAGTACTCCAGCCATAAAAAGAGATAGTGATAAATACAGATATTTATTTAGTTTTTGATACATTGCTTTTTAGTATACATAACTAGATTTTAATAGTATGTCCGATTTTCCTAAAACTTGTTACAATTACTGGACTATGGAAAAATTTGTACCAACAAGTAGCAATAGTGAGTCATTTGAAGCTGGTCTGAACTTCGAACGTGAAGCTCTGAGTGAAATCGAAGCCATTGCTCGTGCTACTGGTAAAACTGTTGAAGAAGTTATTGAGCACAACAGGCAGAACAACCCAAATATTTAAGTCTCATTCAGTATGAGTCGCATCATGTTTGTGTCTACAAAGGTGAACCCATACTTTAGATAGAGGCCATGTGCGTCTTGTCTCTTACTTGAACTTGTTAGTTCAATTCTATCTGCTCCTCTACTAAGGGCTTGATCAATAATGTAGCGTAGCATGGTTCCTGCTATTCCTTTTCTTTGGTGTTCTCTAGCAACTGAAAAATCCTCGATTCGCGCCGTCTTGTGACCCAAAGATATATACGGATCGATGAGTGTTGTCATGGCTACCGCTTGATTTGCTAGCATTCCGAGGTAAAGGTGGGATGAGCTACTCTCACAAACGTTTTTGATTTCTTCAGGGTCGTGCTCAAAACTTTCAGTCAAATGTAGACTTGCAAGAAGGTCGTCATAGTTGTTTGCAAGCTGCGGATCATAAAACTGAGATTCAATTATTTGAAGGTTTTCCATTGATGAATAGTATGCTTTATTTGTTTAGATCTGCAAATAGGATTCTTTTTAATAAAATAATTCCTTTACAATGAAACCATGCCAATTCATAAAAATGTTTTTTCAGATAAAGAAGCTTGGGGAATCTATAGAATTGCAGCCTTTGGAGAAGCTATCGGCTGGACACTTTTAATAGCTGCTCTTGGTGCTCAAAAATATCTAATGCATGGAAATAAGATCCTGGTACTTTTTGCAGGACAGATTCATGGGCTCCTCTTTTTTGCATATATTGCAGCAGTGCTTGGTACTTATGCTAGCCTAGGCTGGTCCTTTAAGAAAGCTTTTTTGATCGGACTTATGAGTGTGCCGCCCTACGGTACACTCATTGCTGAGATGCTCTTAAGTAAACTTAGAAAAATTAAGCATGAATCAATAAAGACGACAGTGAGAGTTTTTGCACTTATTCAAAATGACAAGAAATATTTATTCATTGAAAAAAATGAAGAAAATAGCTGGACCCTACCAGGTACCGTAGTCAGCAACCAGAACATCGAGAAAACAATGCAAAATTATTGCAGAAATTTTCTCAACCTTAAAACGGATAAAATTTTATTACAACATATACGTCGGCAACAGATTGAAAAAGAGCAATACCTTGATTTCTTTTTTAAAGTCGAAAACACAAAAGGTACTACATTGCTACAAACAATCGGTAAAAATAAATTATTTGAGAGTGTGAGATTTTTAAATTTGGATGATGAGGTGCTGAGCAAAAAATACAATTTCATTAAGAAATCTACTCATCTCTTCTTGTAGTGCGATATACTTTCATTAGATATTATTTTTTGGGGAGGATACTACATGGAAAAAATTACTAGAAAATCTACTCGTATCGGGGTTGCTGGATTTGCACTGTTGGCAAGTGGTTGCAGCTTGACTCCTGAGCCAGCGGTTGCTCAACCAAAAGGTGTTTTTGTACCCGTATCATGCAAAAATCAAAAACTTTATAATTTAAATATTTCCAAACCCATAGCTCAAGAAGAGTACCAAAAATTAACTGACACAGACCACACTATTTATGCTATTGCCTGCCAAACTGCCAACATGATTGGAAAAAAGACGCTTCAGCTTTATTTCCATCATTCGAGCAACGTTATTTTTAAAAATAGTTCAGATTATGACAGCTATGATTTTATCTGGAGCAACACAAAGACGGGCACGTATGGAGATGTTACTTTTGCCGTAAAAAATAATGGAGAGCCTAATCTGAAAAAAATTACAAATGCTATGGTTGGAAGAGCTGCTGGGAAAAATCAAGAAGCAGTTTCGTTCGATAAGGAAAGTGGTTCCTGGGATATCCTATCTACTGGCAACATCGGAGGGCATAAATTACCACAAATTGAAACGCAAACACTTTTAAACAATCCTGATCAAAAAACAATGACTACACTTGCTCAAGAGAGTTTCGTAGCAGGTCTTATTGCACTAGGCCAGCCAGAATAAATTTTGACATTCGCACACTACAGTGATGTAATTAAATCCGCACTTTGACAGCTCGAGAGAGGAAAGAAATTGGGAATTGTAGCCCTCAGCTTATTCTTTTTCTACATTTTTCTGTTCTACATGATACAGGGAAGCGTCAGTAAAAGAACAGACGTTGTGTTGATAAAAGGGTATGACCCTAAATCACGTGGTATATTTATTTTTATATCACTCGGATTTTTGTGTTGTGCCGAGCCAACACTTAGATATCATAATTCCTTCAGCCACGCTCCTGTTCGTTCACTAGGAATTATTCTGGTGGTTTTGGGATTCATTTTGAGTATTGAATCACAAAAAGCACTAGGAGCAAATTGGTTGGGAACTGTTGGTATCCGTAGTCACCACAGGTTAGTGAGCCGTGGGCCTTATCGGTTTGTACGGCATCCTATGTACACCGGTATAACGATTTCTCAAATTGGTATTGGACTTTTTTCTATGAATCTTTGGATGATTTTTGCCTGCTTCTTTTTTACACTTTCCTTTATGGTTCGTGTTCCAAAAGAAGAGTAATTATTGTCTGAGCATTTCAAAGAAGAATTTGTCTTGTACCAGAAAGTTACAGGAATGTTTATTCCTCGCCTCTTGAGCCATCGTTGAAGAGTAAAAGCCCCTTGTGTTTTGTGCGAACGCACGCGACCAAGGGGCTTTCTCTTTTATTGTAAATAACGATAAATTATGTTAAAGTATTTATCATGAATAATAAAAAACCAAACTTTGAAGTCAAACGACAACCGCGTCGCACTATATTAGAACGTCAGATAGACGTAGCTAATTCCGCCATTGAAAGCGCTACTGAACTAGATGTCTCAGGCTTTGATAGAATTGTAGCAACAAAGCCTGCCATAGAAATTTTAGCGGATACCAACACTCACTTTGCATCTATTTATGGGAGAGGCGATGATCCTGTTAACACTTTACCGGAAGTCGTTGCCCGACATACATTGGCACTGGAAGTAGTAACTATATTTAACGGTAAAACAGGACTCGTGCTTGGCATAAATGATTTGACCCAAGAATCTATCCAAAAAAGTGCAGAAGCTAAATTAGCTAAAGGTGAACCCTTGAGCCCACAAGAAACGGCCTACGTTCTAGGCAAGATAGCTGTAAAAGAATAGCAAGCACTTACCATGATATTTGAAAATTTTCGTGCTCGAAAACAAGATAATGCAACTCTTAAATTTGTTGCTGAATTTTTAGCTGAACAATTTGTAGCAATCCAAGGGTATCAAGCTATAAATGAATTATCTGAAGATGGCTTTGAGAAAAAGCTTCGCACCGCTGATATTATGGGCCAAACAGAAATAATTCAGCGGTTAGCTAGATTTACGATCGAAACGTTTGAAGAAAAGTAATATATTCTTAAGGTTTAATTCAGCTATAATGGGCACTATAGCGTTATGACTAAAGCAAAACATTTACCAAAAATAATGGGCTCACTGTATGGAGTTGGTGCTGTTGCCCTTGCTATTTGGACTATAGGCCTTGCCTATAATTTACCAACACGGCATATCGTTAGACACTGGGATCTGGCTTGGGTTGGATTTGATGTTTTAATTGGCTCTACAATGCTTATAACAGGTTTTTTTGCAGTGAGGCGAAGTGGATACATAATCCTGTCATCGAGTGCACTCGGAGGCCTTTTGATTACCGATGCCTGGTTTGATATCTTAATGTCTCGACCGGGTGTGGAATCGCATAAAGCAATTTTTTATGCAGTAGTTATCGAGCTTCCAATAGCTATTTTTTCATTCTTTATCGCACACTATGCGCTCAAGACTTTTTTCGTCGCAAAACAACAAGATTAGACATGCTTTTGTTTATATAAATACGTACGTGCTATAAATAACGGTAATGGCAGAGAAAATAAAAGAGAGTTTTTGTGGGCTCCCGATACCTGATACTGAGGAAGCGCTGCTAATTCAGATTGAACATAACTTTGATCGGCCGGGTGAGGCGCTCGGAACAGATTTACTTGCTTTTGCAATCCTACAAAGAGGAAAATATTTGAGCATGGCTATTCAGCGTGATATTGATCAATGGATGACGTCTATTGATGCGCGAATGCAATCTGTTGATACGGCACGAGAATTTACTGCTGGAATTGAAGCGGGCTATTCATTCATTATTGGAACGATATCCGCATTTCGCTATATCCGAGGTAACTATGCTAGCATCAAGGATTTTTTGAGGGAGGGGCCCGAGAGAGGCGATATACCTCTTCTTGGCCGAAAAGAGATAGATCGGATCTATAGTGTAGTAAGTGGTGACGCTATTGTTGATTATCCTGCCCATGGTGAATATGCTGAAACAAGCGCAGATATTGCATATCTTGATGCATGGGATTACGTGAATGAATCACTTGTACTTGAAGAAATGATTACACAAGAAAAAAGTAATATAACGGGCATGCTTACCCATAATTATTCTGGTCAAGATGGACAGCCGCTCATTGAGGCACATTTGCGAGGTTTTGATCGCGGTTTGCAAAACTGTGTTGAGCTCTATTTGCAAGTTGCCGAAGAAAAGGTGATTGAAAAACTAGAGAAAATGTACGACTAGTCACATAAATCAGTTGATTGCTCTATAATAAGCACTAGCGGATATATCATATGTATAAAATAAATAAACGACGACGTCATGGGTATAAAATTGTAGCCGTAGTTTTTGTTGTTATTCCTTTGATTGCACTGATTGCAGGAGGTATGTGGTATCTGGTGCTTAAAAATAATAAAACAACTATCAGTAATTTCACCCAGGCAAATGGGGAAGTTGCAACGGTAGAGGAAGCCACTCATTCTTTCTCTACTGAGAGTTTTTCAGTATCTCTATTGAGTACGTGGGTATTTGTCGGAAAAATGAACCCTGCTGCCGACCAAACGTATTACGAATATCAAGATAAGAATCCAAAAGAGAGCAATCGATTGCTTGAGATTTATGTAGACAATTACCCTACAAATTTTTCTGTAAATAGAATACTTCCAGTGCAGGTAGAGAATAATAAGTTGCTTCCATCAGATAATGTGTCTGACGATTGTTCGACATTTGGCGGCATACCAGTGAATGCATCTGCGTCTGGCTTGTGGGTAGCAAAATGGCAGGGAATTTCATTTAATTGCTCGGTCAATCAGCCACGTAACTATGTTGCTGCCGCGACCGTAACCAGTGGTATTGGGATACCACTTCAGGGAATAAAGTCAGGCAAGCACACCTATATGTTTGTTTATATTGATCAAAATGCGGCATCAAACTACACTCTTTTTGGGCCAATCCTTAAATCATTTCAAGCTCTTTAAAAAAGGCGTATACTAAAGGTATTAATAATTTGTGCTTATTTTGTAATGATGGAATCACGTGAGAATCGTGAGCTGTGCCGCAACTGTGAATTCAATATATTTGAAAAGTCAGATACATCGCAAAATAAGTGTGGTAAATGATCTCGGGCAAGATCTTTCTCTTACTTTTTTGTAGTTGATAGACTCTTAGCTCGTGGGAGTCTTTTTTAATGCTTAAGACAACGGAACGGTTGCTAACTTTTTCAGATCCAGCACTCGCAAGTATTGAGCGATTGAGATGTGACATGCGAGAAAATGGTACTATTCGCCCTGAAATATGGCAGCGTGTTATAGATGAAGAAATGAGTCTTATTGCGGAAGGCCTAAGAGGTGACGTCACTACCTCGTTTGATTTTACTTACTCAGAAAATGCACTTCGCGCAGCAGACGGTGAATCGTTTATGTCTATTGCACAAAAAGGTGTGGATTATTTTTATGACAAGTCCAAACATGACAATCGCTATGAATTTGCTTACAAAAGGGCATGCCACGAATACGCCGAAGCACTCCTCGCTGAACGCTTAGCAAGCGGCGAGATTGAGGCACAAACAATCCTAACGGTATCACCTTATCCTCAAGAAGCGGCGGATACATATGGTACTGCGTTCATTCAGTCTCTAGGATATCATCCTAAGAGAAAAGCGGCGCTAGTGAGAGCAATCGAGAAAACTAGCAGTGGAGTGCGTATGCATAGCCGTATCATTGAGGGCTCTGATTTACAGCGCTGGAATACTATTTGCTTTAATGAAAAAGTTTCGACAACAGATGATGCGCTGGCTCATCAGCTGTACTGCAACGAACCTGCCTCGATTGTTTTAGATACAATTGAAAACCACTATTCGCCACGAAATGAAAAGGATTCAGAAAATGCGTGGGAATTTTTGAAAAATCAAAAAGAATTATCCGAGCACTACTTTCTTGAAATAGAAAAGTTAAGTAATTCAAATCTTGAAGGTGATCAGCTTAAAAGCGCACTTAATACGCTCCGATATAATTATTGGTCAGCAATTCGCTTAAGAAAAGATTCGGCGAATAACCAGTATCTTAATAATGCAGCACCTGGCGATGTCATGCAGCAAGCTGGAAGGGAAATGCAGAGCAGGAGAGAAGTATTCGCATCGTGCGGGATGAACGTTGTACCGATAAGTAAAATGAATCAAGAGCAAATGCAGCAGGAGATTTTCGGACAAGGTATTCGCTCCTGCGTATCATGTCCTTTTTGCAAAAAAACCGTCTCGGCTCGATTTAGCGCATCCAAAAAAACAATTGAGTGTCTAAATAAGAACTGTGGTGCAAAGGTTGATAGGAATGGTAAACGAATAGATAAAGCTAAAACCAAAATGGCCAATAAAACTTTCGGGGATTTTGTTATAGAGATTTTTATGAGCTTACAGGCAGATAAGAACTAGTCAAAATGATTTTCTAAATACTGCAGATGTTTTTCCTTAAATTTCCTAAACTCGAATTTGTTGAAGCCATTCTTTTTTATAAATGAACTAATTTTCTCGCTGCCAATGTAATGGGGCATCATCACGTATGAGGCACCTTCTTCATAGAGCTCTGATGCCTGTTCTGCGGTATCAGCTGAACAGACAAATACGGCAAGTGGATTATTTTTCTCGAGCCATCGCAGAAGGAATAGATTAATTTCATGGTCGCCAACGGTTGACACAATCATGCGAACTTTTTCCATATCTATTTCAGTAAGTAATTCCATATCTGTCGCATCTCCATAGAGGTAGTTGATTCTTTTTCTTTCTAAGATGTCAATTACTTCAGGGTCATAATCTACCACCACAAATCTTTTCTTCAGCTGGCCCATAACTCGTATGAATTCCTGACCGCCACGATTATAGCCAAATAAGACCATGTCAAACCTATCAGCTTTTACTTTTTCCTGTAATGTTTTTCTTCGCTCGAACATAGCGAGGCTTTTTTCCAAGCGCGAATATATTTGTGTACTAAACGATATTGCATAGGATGATGATGCGATAGTAATGAGGGCTACGATTGTCATAATGTTTGCTATGTCTGTGCGTACTAAGCCTTGTTGCACACCGAGCAAGATGAAGACTAAAGAAAATTCGCTAATTTGGCCAAGCGCAGAAGCGGTTCTAAAACTTGTATTTTTGGTATAGCCCAGTGCGCCCATTGAGATGAGGACAATAAGGGGCTTAATTGCAACGACTATAACGAGAAAAATTACTGCAGGCACTACAAGATTCATGCCGTTCGTGAAGCTCATCCGAGTGCCAAGGGCAATAAAGAATACAACGACAAAAAAATCACGAAGTGGCCGCAGGCGTGATGCTATTTCCTGCGAATAAGCAAGGCTCGCGAGCGCAATGCCGGCAAATAATGCACCCACTTCAAGTGTGAAACCAAAATGCTCAAATAACGCTGCTGTGCCAAATCCCCAACCGATAGCAAAAAGAAATAGCAGCTCTTGGTTTGAAGCCATTAGTTTTGTCATTTTAGGCAGCAAATAGACACTGGCAAGATACAGGGGTACTACGAGCAGCAACCCCTTTACTCCTAGCTGCATGAGCGTGTTGAATGAGAATGCACCTTGAGAGCGGGCTGCAACAAAAACGAGCGCAATTGCTGCCACAATGTCTTGCATGAGCAATATTCCAATAGCTATCTTTCCATAAAGGCGGGCATTTTCTTTTCGATCACTAAGGAGCTTCAAGATTATGATAGTACTACTAAAGGCGAGCGCTAGCCCAACAAAAATACCTTCTGTCTTTGACCAACCAAAAGCGATAGAAAAAAGATAACCGATTAAGGTAATAAAGAAAATCTGAACTCCAGCAGTAATAAGAACAACTTTCCCGACCTCTTTTATTATTTTTGGGTTTAAGCCGAGGCCAATAATAAAGAGAAGCAGTGCGATACCAATATTTGCAAAAACATTAATGGTGCTTTCATTTTTAATGAGATTCAAAAATGAAGGACCAACTAAAATACCAGTTAAGATATAGCCAATGATAAGTGGCTGACGAACGAAACGCATTACTAACGATATGCCAGCGCATATTGCGATAATAATGCTGAGTTGTGAGAATATATTTGAATCCATTTTTGTTCTTATGTTTTTACTGTTTTTATCATACAGCAAGTGAGTGACTAACAAAAGCTTGACGATGTGCCAGTGTGTTGGTACTATCTCAATTGTCGTTTAAAAAGCTTTTGCTTGTGAGACAAAAATAAGATCAAAGTAAAAACCCAAAACTAAGGTTTTTACAGGAGGATAGAAAAAATGCCAATAAAGATTAAAGTTGTGCGTTCACGCGCTCAAAAAATATCTATTAGACAAACCCGCCCTTCCTGGCAGATTTATATCGAATATTAGAGTATTATTTAGCTTTATCTAGCGCAGTCTGGATAACTGCTTCAAATTTTGTGACAGAATTTAGGTTGGTATTATCGAGTTTTTGGCCATTGAGAAAATAAGTAGGCGTTCCAGTGATGCCTTTTGTATTACCAAGCGCAACATCAGCGTTTATTGTGTCGTTTACTGTAGTGCTCTGGAAATCGGTCTTAAATTTAGCGACGTTAAGCCCTAGCTGCGCCGCATATTCCTGAAAATAGGGAGTTGGATCAGAAGCACTGCCCCACGTATTTTGATTTTGATAAAGCAGATCATGCATCTTAAAGAACTGACCCTGCAAACTGGCAGCTTCCGCAGCTCTACTTGCCGCGAATGCATTAGGGTGAACACTTACGAGTGGAAAATTATGGAAGGTAAAGGTGATTTGGCCCTGAAATTTGGCCAAGAGTTGCTGTTCAATTGGAAAATAGGAGCCACAAACGGGACATTCGAAATCGCCAAAAACAGTGAGGTTAACATTTTTAGGACTGGTTCCTTCAGTGTGATTACTTGGAGTACCATTCCCTGAACCAGCTGAATTCTTATTACTACTTTTGCCGAAATAGAAGATTCCCCCAAGGGCTATTACTACAACTACTAATATTGTTAAGAATCGCTTATCCATATAACTCCAATTTAATTATTCTAATATTGTAGCAGTTTTGGCGTAAAAAACGGTCTAGCTTTTTGGGATTATCAAGATTAGACTACATATAAAGCTATGGTCCATTTTATATTATTCATTTTATTTTTAATTGTTAGTTTCTACGGTTTATCGCTTGAAACAAGTTTTGAATTTATGAGTCTTGAGGAGCTGAAGCGTCGAGCTAAAGATGTTACTTCAGACGCGGCACGCGTCTACCCAGTAAGAACGTATGGGCTTGAATTATGGTTTCTACTTCGAATTTTCACTGGTGCATTTTTAGTGCTTGCTTTCCTTGAGCTGTATTATATTTTTGGTGGATTGTTAGCCTTTATTTTAGGGGTGCTCCTTTTTTGTGTTTTTTGCTCCAAGAAGCCTAAAAAAGATCTTCATAGAGCGGCGCAAGTAAGCGTAGCAACTGAGAGGATATTAATAATTTTGCATCCGGTATTTCGGTCTATTGCAAGTTTTGTGGGCAAAAACATTGTAATTGAAAAACCAGTTATTTTTGAAAGTAGAGATTCTCTCATTGAAATGCTTAGGCTCAATGCTGAGAATTCAAAAGAAATTAAGCCAGAAGAACTAACTATCGCTATCAATGCACTCATGTTCAGTGATCGTCTGGTAGGTGACTGCATGACACCACTTGCGGCGGTACATTTCGTGAGTCAAGATGAGCTACTAAGTCCCGTCACTCTAGGCGAATTGCATGACAGTGGTTTTTCGCGCTACCCAGTGTATAAAGGAACAAATCAATCAGTGGTTGGAACACTTTATTTGAAAGATGCACTTGCTCTTAAAAAACCAAAGCCTGTAGCCGATGTAATGCGACATGACGTTTTTTATTGTAATGAAATGCAGACTCTTGGCCACGCACTTAAGGCATTTTTAAAGATTAAACATCACATGTTTGTTGTGGTAAATGAGTTCGAAGATATTGTTGGTGTACTTTCATTTGAGGATGTAATCCGTGAGATCCTCGGAGAACCAATTATGGATGAATTTGATCAGCATGAAGATTTACGAGAAGTCGCCAAACAGCTCGCAAAAATAAAAAAACAAGAACATCATAAAGAACTTGTATAAATAGGAAGCTTCTATCTGTTATAATGCTGTAGATATGAGAATACTTACTGATGATGTCGTACACCATGACGGCAAAAAGATTACAATTCAAGGCTGGATACATAAAAAAAGATTACTTGGTGGGTTAAACTTCATTACTGTTCGCGATAGACGAGGCATTGTTCAGGTGCTTGTTGAAGACAAGGATGAGGTAGAAAAACTTCGTGGACTGCAAATAGGAACAGTAGTTTCTATTACGGGAGTTGTGCATAAGGATGAACGCGCCCCCGGTGGAGCAGAGCTTCATGATGCAACACTTGAAGTTATGGTTCCTGTTGTTGATGCGCCTCCAATTGAAATAGATAAACCCATTGACCATAAGCCAGATAATCTCGATACACTGTTTGAATATCGCCCTATATCGCTTCGCAATATACAGGAAACAGCTATTTTTAAGATTCAAGCACTTGTAAAAGATACAATTCGTAAACAACTTCAGAGTGAGGATTTTATTGAATTTAATAGCCCTAAACTTTTACCGGGTGCGACTGAGGGTGGAGCTGAAGTGTTTAAGCTCGACTATTTCGGAAAAGAAGCAACACTTGCTCAAAGCGCACAATTCTATAAGCAGATAATGGTAGGAGTTTTTGAAAGAAGCTTTGAGATAAATCCAACCTACCGCGCTGAGCTTAGCGCCACAACACGACACATGACAGAGTTTATCCATATAGATGCCGAAGCGGGGTTCGTCAATCTCGATGAACTCATGGGTATTATGAGTAGAATGGTGCATGCTGCTGTTGATGCTTCGTGGGATAAGTATGACACTGAGCTTAAAAGATGGAACGCCTCAAAACCGGTTCTAACAAAAGAATTTCCTAAAATTACACTTAATGAAGTGCATGAACATTACACCAAAGCAACGGGCACCTCAACTATTGGAGAAAAAGATTTACGGCCCGAAGAAGAGAAGTGGGTGTGCGAATGGGCCAAAAAACAACTTGGATCCGAGGCAGTCTTTATTACTGAATGGCCAGCCAGTGAAGCAAAGTTCTATCATAAGCTGGATGACAATAATCCTGAAATTGCCGATCGATTTGATCTTTTGTTCCGTGGAGTGGAAATTGCTACAGGAAGTATGCGTGAAAATAGATATGATGCGCTTGTCGAACAATTGCAGAAAATTGGAGCAGATCTAGAACACCCAGGCTTCAAATATTACCTTATGGCATTCAAATATGGCTTACCACCCCATGGAGGTTTCGGTATGGGGCTCGAACGACTTGTGCAGAAGATAATTGGACTCAATAACGTTAAAGAAGCATCCCTCTTTCCGCGAGATATTAACAGGCTTGCTCCATAAGGTATACTTTAACTATGAAACAAAAAAAATATCCTCAACCAAAAAAAGGAGCATGGTTCATTCCTGTTCGACGAAGCTATCTACCCGTTTACTGGAAGGGATGGGCATCGTATGTACCATTCGTTGGTGTACTTGTTGGGGCAACTGTATGGGAAGTGTATAGCAAAAACAGTTTTGGCACAGCACTTATGCAGCTATTTCCGTTTTATATTGCAGTCGGTGTAGTCATGCAGTGGTTCGCGTCCTCTAAATCGTAATGCCCGAGATTTTGGCCATAAACCAATTCCAAGAAATTGTGTGGGACTATTATCGTGCGCATAAAAGAAATAACTTGCCATGGCGCCACGATATAGATGATGAAAATTTTGCCTATTACGTTTTAGTTTCAGAAATTATGTTACAACAAACCCAAGTAAATCGTGTGATTTATAAATTTAATCAGTGGATAGAGCTATTTCCAACTATAGCTACATTAGCAGCAGCGGATCTGGACGTTGTCTTGCATGCATGGAGTGGGCTTGGCTATAACCGCAGAGCAAAGTATCTGCTTGAATCAGCCAAAGTAATTGTTTCAGAACATGAAGGCCGTATCCCCAGCGAACCTGGTCTTTTAGAGGCTTTGCCGGGCATTGGGAAAGCAACTGCAGCGGCAGTTGTTGTGTATGCCTATAATCTCCCTAAGCTATTCGTAGAAACAAATATTCGAACAGTTTTTATTCATCATTTTTTTCCCTTTGCTGAGCATGTTGCCGATAAAGAATTATTGCCGTTGATTGAATCCAGTCTAGATAAAGAGAATCCCCGAGAATGGTACTGGGCATTAATGGATTACGGAAGTTTTTTAAAGCAATCGGTCGGTAATATTTCTCAAAAATCTAAACATTACAAAAAACAAAGCACTTTCGAAGGATCATCTCGTCAGCTGAGGGGAGCTATACTAAAACTTTTATTAGTAAAAAAAAGAACTTATGATGAACTGAGTGCAATTAATCTTTTTGACGAACGGTTGGATGAAGTATTGGCTGCGCTTGAAAGTGAAAAATTAATTAAAAAAACAGGGGTAAGTTATACAATCTATCAATAGAAGAGTGCTATACTTAAGCAAGATGAAGACACAGCGAATCGCACTTTTAGTACTGGCGTTAGTAACTATTATGTTACCCATAGAAGCCGGAGCACAGTCCGTTCCAGCTTCTGATAGCATCCTGTCTAAGGCCGTAAGCGATCAACAACTCACACTTTCGGCTGATTCGAAAACCACCGTCGTTACAAGATGTGTTGCCTTGCAGGCTCAATTATCTCAATTAAGTAGTAAAACAGCGGCCACTATTCATCTGTATCTTGATACCTACGGTTCAACAATAAACGATCTACAGGCATTTGAACTACGATTAGCTCGACAAGGCGTTGACGGCTCTGAAATTGATTTGCTTATTGGAAAGATGCGGGGTGCGATGGATAGTTTGACTATCGCAGGCTCAACGTACACGGGTACTTTAAATGCTGTTGCGAGCGTTGACTGCGTTAATCAGCCTGAAGAGTTTGTTGCAGGAATAGTGCTTGCGCGTGCGCAACTATCGCAATTGCAAAAAAGTGCAAATCAGATCGAACAGTTACTTCTTGATGCTCCGTCATCAACGTTTAATCAAATAATTAAAAGGTTGTCAGCATAATGCACGGTGACATTGAAAAGAAAATTGAGGGTCTGCATCCCGGCACTGCAATCGCTGGGGCAGTCGTTATCTCGTTTATGATGGTACTCATTCCTTTTATAATGTTTCTGCATTCAAGTGCTTATGATACCGTTAAGCAGATAAAAATTGGCTCTCAACTTAGTGCGGCAAATCTTAATGGGTCCTATGACGTAACAAGCCCAGTTAATGCTATTGATATTGCTAATTATGAAGCAACACTAAAGCAGAAACTCACAACTATTAATAATAACGCAGATTTTAACCAAAACGATATTAGTAATCAAACGCTTGGTTTGCCAGCGAACTAGACCAGTTTAATCGGGCTTGTTTTGACTGCTTTTAAGAATACCGTTGATGCCTTAACTCGCTTAGAGGCATTTGTTTCAAAGGTAATATCTACTTTCGTACCTTCGCCGGTAACTTCAAGTACGTCGTAAAGCTTTGGCTCGGTCTTAAAGAATCTCAAGGTTGCTTCATTCGTTAAAAGTTTTTCGCTGATTTCATGTAGCGCTATTTCAAATTTTTCAATACTGTAGCTTGGCTCTAAAATTAATTGCTCATGGATGATGTCATTACTCATACTGTGATTAGTGCTGATGGCAATGCTACCGTTAGGAATATGATGAATTGCCCCTGAGTCATCCTTTATTACTGTTGTTCGAACGGTAACAGCTTGAACAACCCCTTCTTTTCTTGACCCAGCATTATTTATCATTTCTACATAATCATCGACCCGATACTGATTTTCGGCAATTATAAAGAGGCCGCTTACAAAATCCTTAATTAAACTTTGCAGACTAAACGCAACTGCTGCGCCAATAAGGCCTGCGCTTGTGAGTAGGGGAGCAACGGGAACGTTACAAATACCCATCACAATAATTATTGCAAAAAACCATATCACCAAGGAAGAAACAGCAAGGGCAACGCTGCTGAGGGTTTTGATGCGACGTTCGTGGTCTTTTTTTCGTTTTGGAAAAAGATCTGCGTTGAGCGGTAATTTGAAAATATTTTTAAGTACTATCTTAATAACGTATCGCAGGGCCACGGCCACTATAATTACGAAAATAGACGCAAGAAATCGATTTGAGCTAAAACCAAGAAAAGTACTTATCGTGTTATCCATGTATGCCTCCATTATGACATGTTTTGCGAATCCATTCATCTAAACTACCACCGCCACCTGCTGAGAGGCAAAGCACTAGATTTCCTCCTTGAATAGCTTTGTTTATCTCCTCTGCTAGCACTTCATTCATCGCAGCTTCCTGGGCGTTCGTCGTTTTATCTAATGTTTCTAAAAAGTCTTTGGGTGTTAGTTGAACCGTATCAGCATCTTTGCGTGCAATGTATGTAGGAAGCCAATACAATTTATTAATGGAATCAAAAAGTGAGTAATAGTCATTAATAATTGTTTTTTGTCGGTCATTATTGTGCGGCTCATAGATAACGACAACATCTTTGTTGATTTCGTGAGCTAGCTGAAGTGTGGCAGCAATTTTTTCAGGAGTGTGGGCATAGTCTGAATAGACATTATCTATAATTCTTTCAAATCTTCTGTTTGAGCCCGGAAAATTATTTATTATCTGAACAAGCTCATCGTATGCATGTCCCGTCAAACGATGGGCTGCTTCAATGGCGAGTGCAGCATTTTGCCTATTATGAAGTCCATGAAGTGTTATACGATCGATCAGTTCATTTGAATCTTCCAATATAATTCGCTTATTATCACCGGATTGTCCAAGTAGTTTCGCATCTTTTTGGTACAGTAATACTTTTTCAGATTGATTGATAAATTGATCAAAGGCTTCGTTGTAGCTACTACGTGTTGGATAAATATCGCGATGATCCCAAGCAATTGAAGTTATGATGCTAAAGTGCGGAAAGAAATATAAGAAGTTTCGATCATATTCATCGCATTCATAAATAAAATAGGTACTGTCCTTGGTGTAAGCACCCATTTCTCCAAAAGCAATTTTAGCTCCTAAGGAATAAGAAATAGGAAGATTAATATTTTTGCAAAGCCAGATGAGCATTGCAGTAGTTGTGGTTTTTCCATTCGTCCCACTGACGGCTATCATCTGCAACTTTTTTTCTTCAATAAGGTGCGCTATGAATTCATCTCTTTTTGATGATCGTATATTATTTTCTTTAACAAAACGTAATTCAGGGTGCGTACTCTTAAATTGATCAAGTGCAGAAGAGTAAACGAACCAGTCAATTGGATGTGTGGCATGAATTTCTTTAATTAAATCCTCAGACTGACCAATTGAAAGATGAATGCCTTTTTCCTCAAGGTAATGCGTATACTGACTCTCTTGCATATCTGAACCTGAGACCTCGAATCCTGCTTGCAGGGCTATGAGTGCAAGCGGGCCAATTCCGGTGCCGCCAATTCCTGAAAAATATACATGCATAACCTTAATTCTACTTCAAATATCTGTTACTATGAAACGGGAAATATGAAAATAAATTCATGAAAACAAAAAAAACTTCAGAAATAGTGCAAAAAACGTATTCTTTACTATCGGTCCCGCTACTTATTGTCGTTTTTTTTCTCTGTATTTGTGCTGCGAGCTACGAACTTAGGCAAAACAATATTCACATGATTAAACTGCGACAGAATCTATTGGTAGCTGATACTTTAGGTGTTAATGTCGAGCCTGCCTTAAATGACTTACGAATCTATGTTTTTGGACACATGAATACTAACGTGAACACGAACGAATCTAGCGAGGCACCCATTCAGCTCGTTAACACGTATTATAGAGCGATATTACAGGTTGAAGCTCAGGATGCAGTCCGAAATGGCACACAAGCTTTATATAACAGCGCAATTACGTCATGCAGCGCACAAGGGAGTGATCTGTATAAGAACGTGACTTGTGTCGAAAATTATCTGATAACCCACGGAAATGGTCTCAAGAACCAAAATCTTCCATCAAAGGGCTTGTATCAGTTTAATTTCATAAGCCCTAAGTGGTCGAGTGATCTGGCTGGCTGGCTTATTGTGTTAAGTATTCTTTCCGGCAGTCTTTTAGTATTTAGGATAATTACTTCAATTTTTACGAAAAATTAAAAGAAATTAAAAAGCCTCACATTGTGAGGCTTTTTTCTAAATTACGTTCCTGTAACTATTTATTGGTTCCGTTTGCTTGATTTGCTTGGTACTGTGCAATTGCTTTAGCAACTTGACCTGAGCTCTTAAGGTTTTCCCAGAACATTACGTTATTTTTATTAATATACATAGTGTCTTCTGGTCCGTGGATTTCGTTACCTAGTTTTACCAAAGAAATATTCGATGAATTATCTGTTTTTGCTGCACCAGGCTGTACTTGCTGTACTCTAACGTAATAGATGTCCGTAAGCATGTAATATTGTGCATTGAGTGAGCTAAGCTTACCAAAGTAAACTTGTCCATCACTACTGTTCAAAAAGACTGCCTGATACTCTTTTACGTTAATCTTTGAAGCGGTTGAAGCTCCTGATGAACGTATTACAAGAAAGATGATTCCTGAGATAATAGCAGCAAGAACAAAAATAAATAGAACAAAACCTAATCTTCCGAGACTAAAATTAGAACCTAGCTTTTTGTTCTTTTTTCCTTTATTTGTTCCTGTTGTTGATGGTTGAACCATACCCTCAGTTGATCCGCGATTAATCGTTTGTGAAGGATTTGATACCTTATTCAAATATTCATTCATTATTACTTACACCCCTTTTTATCATTGCTAATGCTTGTAAATAAAGTGTAGCGCACTCCAACTGGTAAGCGCAAGTATTTTAAGATTTTTATAAATCTGTTGACAATCTAAATTCACTCAGGGTATGGTAGGAGTACTACTAACAGTGTAAGAAGGAGAAGCAATGGCTTATCAACATACGAATTCAAAAGGGGTAACATACTTCCTAAACTCAAAGGATGTAGTGTTAAGAGGTGGAAAAAAGCAAACTATTTATTACTTCAGCAAGGACAAGCGAGCAGAAACTATTGATGCGCTTCCTGCAGGAAAAGAAGTTGGTGAAAACCCACGAAACGGTTTTCTTACTGTAAAGAACGTTAAATAATTTAGATTTACATCGAAAATTATCAAAAACACTCTCAGGAATGAGAGTGTTTTTTGTTTTAACTAAAATTTTCTGTTACATTACAGTCATATATGGCAGACAATATCGTTATAGTAAAGAATCTTACGAAGAAATATGGTGACAAAAAAGTTGTTGATGGCATTAGCTTTAATGTTGAAAAGGGTGAAATATTCGGAATCCTGGGTCCTAACGGAGCCGGCAAAACAACAACCCTTGAGATGATCGAAGCAATTAGAGAAATTGATGGCGGGAGCGCCAGTATTAATCACATAGATGTGGGTGAGCATCCCCAAAAAGTCAGGTACATTATTGGCGTACAGCCACAATCACCCGCATTTCAAGATAAAACAAAGCTAAAGGAAATTATTGAATTATTTGCTGCTTCGTACGGAGAAAAAGTTGATCCTATTGCAATGCTTAAAATGGTGAATTTGGAGGAAAAAGCTAACGAGTATGTTGAAAACCTTTCGGGTGGCCAGAGACAGCGACTCAGTATCGCTGCATCGCTCGTACACAATCCAAAAGTTTTTTTCATGGATGAACCAACAACAGGCCTAGATCCGCAGGCGCGAAGAAATCTATGGGATCTCGTAAAGGATATTCAGAAAAAAGGAATAACTGTTATTTTAACGACCCATTATCTTGAGGAGGCTGAAATGCTTTGCGACCGAGTCGCTATCATGGATCAAGGAACGATTATTGCACTCGATTCACCAAAAAATCTAATCAAAGAATTATTAGGTCGTGGATTCAAGAAAGAACGTCATGTTGAGCAAGCTGATCTCGAGGACGTATTTATTGATTTAACCGGAAAGAAGCTTCGAGATTAATATGAAAAAATCTTTATACACCATCACCACATTTGCTCGATTAAATGCAAAGCGTTTTTTTAGAGATAAACTAGCTATATTTTTTACTATTGTTTTCCCGTTAATGTTTCTTTTTGTTTTTGGCGCACTCACAAAGAACAATGGAAGTGTTTCTTTTAATGTGGCAGTTATAAATCAGTCCAATTCGAGCTACGCCAAGAGTTTTGTTGACCAAGCTAAAACCTCAAAAATCCTTAAAGTGGATAAAAAGACTACCTCACTGGATCAAGCTAAAGAAAAGATGAAGCGCAGCCAGCTCGATGCAACTATTGTACTACCTAATGGCTTTGGAGACGTTTTAAAAGGCTCGAACTATCCTTCTGGACAAGCAGTCGTATACTATAACGAAAACGCTCAACAGGGTGCTCAAACACTCACTTCCATTCTTCAGCAGCAATTTGATGTCGTTAATGCCCAGCATATTAAATTAGTTACCCCCTTAAGCGTGATTGCTAAATCGACACAAGCCCCAAGCCTTAATCGATTCGACTATACTTTTTCCGGCCTTCTTGGTTTTTCTATCCTCGGCCTTGGAGTATTTGGGCCAGTTAACGTGTTTCCCGAACTTAAGAAGCAGGGGATCTTACGTAGATTTCATACAACGCCACTTCGCGTTTGGCAGTATTTTGTTGCCAACGTCATTTCTCAGGGCTTCGTTGGTTTGTTTGCAATCGCAGCCCTCTTTATTTCATCAGTTGCCTTCTTTCATTTGCATATGAAGGGGAGCTACCTTACCTTTATCCTTTTCGTACTGTTAAGTATTTTCACGATTTACGGAATTGGTCTTGCGCTTGGAGGCTGGGCGAAGAATGAACGTCAGGCAGCGCCGCTTAGTAACCTCGTTACGTTTCCTATGCTCTTTTTGTCCGGTACATTCTTTCCTCGATACTTGATGCCTGAATGGCTGCAAACAGTGTCAGGTTATCTGCCGCTCACACCCGTAGTTGATGGGATTCGCCTCATCGTAACAGAGGGTAAGGGATTCATTGATGTACTGCCACAGATGGGGCTTCTTCTTGGATGGTCGGTCATAATTTACCTTATAGCCTTCCGTGTATTTAGCTGGGAATAGCATATACTAGACAATTAAGCATAAGTGTGATATAATAACACCTATGAGCAAATCAAGAAATAAAGCACCAACAAATATGGACTCTCTTTTTGATGCAGCCCCTTATGAACAAACGCCACTGAGTAAATTACCTTTAGATGTGCAGGCTGAAATCATTTGCGGCTGTGGGTTTTATGGATTACGAGCTGCTAATGTGGATAACGGTCAAACTGAAACGGAGGCAATTGCATTAAGTTTTGAGGATGGTCCAAGTGTTTCTTTGAAAAAAAGAGCTAAAAATCTTATCAGTGCCAATTTTGAAATTTCAAACCGTAATATGGCCGAAGGAAGAGTAAAACAAGATAACAGAAAATATGGTGAGCCTATGATGCGATATAACACAGCAAACATGGCAGCTAAAAAACATTTTGAAAAAGCATTTGGTGTCGATGAACTTGTTGCAAATGGTATGGCACGATTAGATGCTATTGCAATGTCTGAAAGCGCATTTAAGGATTATGATAAGACAATTGGTGGTAAGGGTGTTGACGCTAAAAAGAGAGTAAAGCTAAATAAAGTTCAACAAAAAATTTTAGAGCTTTTTAAGGATTAAAGCAGGAAAGTAATTCTTATGTCGAATCAAGAATTTAATAAAAGCGAGGAATTATTTATTGTTCCTGAAAGTTTGGGTTCATTAGTTATTAGTGAAACAATTAAATCTGGCAAAAAATCACCCGAACTTCTTTTTTTGGAGAGTGGCGAACAATTTGTTCCTTATAGCCGCGAGGAAGCGAAGCTTGTTGATGTAAGTCTGTCGGATTTAATAGGCCAACATTTTACAAAATCTCAAGAAGGTAAAGGAAATTTTAGCTCAAAGTATGTAACCAAACTTTTGAAAAAGAGTACAAGTATTGTCAATGATGCTGAGATTTACAAAACGGTTCTTCTTAATCCTGTATGGGTTGAAAAAAGAAAAAGAGAAGAGGACGGCTCTTTGGTTTTCAAGGTTAATCCGAGCATACGTAAATTTCACTTTACGGCACACGTGCTTGCTGACTACCTTCTATTCGAGGAAAGCTTGCAAGCTGGTAGCTGGCCTCAGCCAGTAGATAAACACAGCCCAAATTCTTATGAAGTTATGCAGTCGGAAAAAATGACAATGGTAAAAGCCATGACAGATCTTGAATACGTTGATACAGCCGAAAAGGCGTATATCAGTCTTTTTAATCGTGAACAATTTCATCGAAAACAAATCGAAGAAGCAAGAAATAAATATTCTTTTGTACCCAAGCTACTCACCGATTTAAAATATAAATAAATGATGTTAAATCTGATAAAACCTTTCTTTGTTCTTGCTCCTATGGATGATGTTACCGACACGGTGTTTAGACAAGTGATAGCTGATTGTGCTAAGCCCGATTTATTCTTTACAGAATTTGTGAATGTTGATGGCTTGCAAAGTAAGGGAAGACCTCGGCTCATTCATAAAGTGGCACTCACTCAAAAAGAAAAGCCAGTGGTGGCTCAAATATGGGGGAAGGTGCCAGCTAATTATGAAAAGACTGCTGCTGAGCTTGTTGAGATGGGGTTTGCGGGCATAGATATCAATATGGGGTGCCCCGACAAGACAATTGTTAAGAATGGTTGTTGCTCAGCGCTTATCAATGATCGTGATCTTGCGGTTGCCATTATTGCTGCAGTCAAGAGAGGTGTTAATGGGCGTGTTCCAGTGAGTGTGAAAATTCGTACTGGCTGGAATGAAGTCGATTTTACGTGGCCAGAACTCATTTTAGAGCAGGGAATAGATATGCTAACGGTACACGGCCGCACAACAAAAGAAATGAGTAAGGTGCCTGCCCGTTGGAACGATATAGCTCAGATTGCAAAGATTCGTGACAGGGTAGCCCCTACGACGCTTATAGTGGGCAATGGAGATGTTGAGAGCAGGGTACATGGAGAGCAATTAGCAAAGCAATATAAGCTAGACGGTATCATGATTGGGCGTGCTATCTTTACCGACCCATATATTTTTTCTAAACAATCTCCCTGGAAGAATATGACCGAAAAAGATCGGCTTAGGCTTTTCAAAAAACACATTGAGTTATTTCAGCAAACGTATCAAAACAGAGAGCGAAATTGGCAGGGACTAAAACGAATGGCTAAAGTCTATGTTCATGGCATTGAAAATGCCAGTTTGTTTCGTGATCAGCTTATGCGTAGCGAAAGTCTTGATGGGATGCTTGAAGTGATTGAATCAAAAATTTCTTAAGAATACTTTTTTCCCCAGGAAGACATATCTTTAAGAATGTTTTTTAGATCAGTTCCTTTTTCTGTCAGTGAATAGTGATAACGAGGTGGACGTTCGCAGTAAAGGTTTTTTGTGATGATAGTATCTGCTAGTAGTTTATTAAGGCGCAGAGATAAAGTTCGAGGACTAATACCGGGCAATGCAGCTTCAAGATCACTAAAGCTCTGTGGGCATCCAGTCATTTCTCTGACTATTAAAAGCGACCATTTGTCACCGAGTATAGAAAGGGTGTAGAGAACGCAATCTGGAGAAGTGGTGGTAGCTTTTTCCATAATAGAACTTATTTTACGTTAAAAATAAAGACTTTACAAAATATAGTGAGTAACTATACTTAGTATAGTAAATAAGAAAAGAGGGAAAAATGGCACATATTCAAATTATTATAGGAAGCACTCGACCAGGTAGAGTAGCAAAAAAAATCACTGATTGGTATATGGGAAAATTAGAACTACCTGCTGGTTCAACGATTGAACTAGTTGATTTGCAAGATATTAATCTTCCATTTTTGGATGAAGCTATGTCGGCAAGTATGGGTCAATACCAAAATGAACATACTAAGAAATTTGCTGAATTAATTGCAAAAGCTGACGGATATATATGGGTAACACCTGAATACAACCATGCCCCAAGCCCCGTCCTTCTTAACGCGATTAGTTTTCTTAAGAAAGAGTGGCAATACAAGCCGGTAGCTTTTTTGGGCTATGGGGTTGTAGGTGCTGCTCGAGCTATCGAGCATCTTGTTTCAGTTGCGTCCGAACTTCAGATGGTGCCTCTCCGAGAGCGCGTTTGGGTCAATGAGCCATGGGCCAATGTTACTGAGGCAGGTGAAGTTACTGATTTTCGTGGTGAACCAACCGGACAAGTTACAGAGCTCATAAGATGGGCAAATGCAACAAAGAGTTTACGGTCCTAGTGATTAATATAAATAGTTGAGTAGAGCTACTTCAATTATTTATATTTGTAAGTTGCGCGCCCAATAGATAAGATTACTACCTTAGTAATCCTCCCCATTCAACGGCCGTGAATCCATTACGGGATGTTGTAGTGAGTGCTTGTGTTGGCAAGGAGTATGGTTTTTGTAGGCCTTGGAAGTCAAGGAATACGCGTAGTAGCGTTGAAGGAGCTGGAGAGATAGTGAGAGGTGCTAATTGATTCATCTGCTCAGTATTGAACCATGTCAGTCTCGTGTAGGGGGTATTTGGTAATTTTGGCACCCAATATGCTAAGAAATCTGTAATTTCATTGTTATTTAAACCCTGTTGCTGAAGTTGTTTTTTAATTGTCACAGCTGCGTCGCTTGTTTTTACAATGGTACCCGAGTTCACCGTAGGATAAGAACCATCTCCAGTACCTTCCCAGAAAAGATTTGGATACACGTCATTCTGATAAGAAAGCGTTCCATTTGGGTGAGCTATTACGTTTTTCCATCCGTCTGATCCGTAGGTTGGTAGTGATTTCGTTATTGCAGCAGCCACTTTGACGTCAACTGACTGGGTATGAGTTGGGTAGAGGTAAATAACTGGTTTACCGCACTGTCCTTGCGAGAACATATCGGCGCGAAGATATATTTGATAATCGCCCAGAGAATTCTTGGTAAGCATCACTGCATGTTTATCCTGGAATTGCTGCAGGCTTAATCCTTGTAACGTCGTATCTTGCACGTACTGGCCATTTGCATAGTCATTCGCGTAGATAAACCCAAGCAAAGGATCGCTATTAATAAGCTGATAGACGGTTTGACCACTTGGCCCAACGCCAATTTTCTTTAGATTGCTACTGCTAGGATTTTTGTCAATTAGGAATCCGGCTATTTTACCGCAACCTGGTTGCTGCGTAAATAAGTTGGATGTTGACACTTCTCCACCAGGAATCGAGGTATCGAAATTTATGTAAGAATTGCTACTAATCATTGTGTCGTATGGCTGGTATTGAATCTGATAATTGCCAATGTATGCAAGGACAGCAACTACTTGGTAGCCATTTGCATCTGCCTGTATATTTTTATAAAAGTTTATAGTTCCAATTGATCCGAGTTTTGTGCTATTCGCTGGCGGCACTGGTGGGTCTATAAAATTTCCTATACCGGTAAAATCGCCGACGGCAGGTAAATTAAATGTTGCACCTGCTATTGTTACCGTTTGGGGAAAGGTGAAGTCGGTTATGTCATCAGTTTTATTGATGGTGACAGTTGAAGAAAAAGTATCCGCGAGATTTTGTACTTCATCTGCCCAATATTGACTAGAGTAATTATTACCGTGCTCTTGTTTTTTATAAAAATTCTCAAAAAAGGTGTATGTATTTGTAGCTGTTTTTACAAATAAGAATGTACCAGCTGTGTAATTAACGCCATTTGAATTGTCGACAACGGTTGCTAAAATAAAGGGCTGATTTTTAGCATTAGTACCAATCTGTGAATATGTTATCGATAATGGTCTGGGAGTGGTGCAGCCGGGGATTATTTGATAGGTTTGTGAGCTATAGCAAGATTCGTCAGCACCAAATAATGGAATAGTATTTTTGAAAAGATTAAGATCGTTTAATTTAGTGGGGCTGCTTAAGAATGATGCCCCAGTTTTGGGTGCGTTACCAATAATTTTAACGGTATGATCAACTACTTTTGACGATATCGAGGTTGGTTTTTTATCATTTTTTTGGATTATATGAACACCAATTCCAATACATATCGCGAGAAGTGACGCGGCAACTAAAACTAGAAATAACTTTTTTTTGGAAAAATGACGTATTTTTTCATCATGAAGTTCGGGTTTTTTTATTTCTATTTTTTCGTGATGAACGCTTTCTTCTCTATCTTTTTTATTATTTTCCATAAGGCCCCCATATGTAAATTATTGTTATTAGAATAATACTATAAAAAAGAAAAAATCCTCAAGATAACTTTGAGGATGCTTGCTTGGTCGCGGGGGCAGGACTCGAACCTGCGACCTTGTGGTTATGAGCCACACGAGCTGCCACTGCTCTACCCCGCATTAAGACCGAAGATTATAATACCCTGTATTTATATCCTGGTCAAGGGGCGGAGGTTTTATGAAAAAAGAAATTAACCCAATCTTGCCAGTTTTGAAGCACCTTAGCCTTAGGTGTATTTTTTGAAATATCACTATTTATAACTGCTGTTTGATGAATATATTTATTTGAAATAGCTGTAGGTACGAGAATTAGCTTTTCTCCTGGTAGCGCTTTATTGAAATACTTTCTTGCTTCAAGACTTAAATAGGAGTCAGAACTGTAATACTTAATAAGAAGCGTTTCGTTTTGATTCATTTGTGTTTGAACAGCAACTGATTGCTGAAGTGTGGTAATTTGTCTTTGTAGGATATAATTTTTTTGAATAATTTTTACAGTACTCCAGGTGACTGATAAGCCAATCAAAAACACTGCATAGAGGCCGAGGTTTCTCGAATTAAATAATGATTTAGAGAAAGAACTGTTTTTTATTTTTTCGTACATACCTTTTTATAGTATAGTACACTCTATAACTTTTGTACTCGACTAGGGTATAATTAACTAGTTATTTGTGGGGCCGTAGCTCAGTGGTTAGAGCAGTCGGCTCATAACCGATTGGTCGCTGGTTCAAGTCCAGCCGGCCCCACCAAAATAATAATTAAAAAAGACCTTCATTTCTGAAGGCCTTTTTTGTTGTCTGGATTTTTTAATTACCAGCTCTTTTTACGGAATGATGAACCACCGCGATCGTCTCCGCCGCGATAGCCACCGCCACCGTTACCACCGAAGTCGCGTCGTGGCTTGTCTTCTCGTGGTCGAGCTTCGTTTACAACGATTTCTCTTCCATCAAGATCTTTGCCATTCATTGCAGCTTCAGCAGCTTTTCCTTCAGCGTCATCTGCGAATTCAACAAATCCGAATCCCTTGCTTCGTCCACTATCGCGATCTTTCACGACAGTAGCACTAACAACAGTTCCGAAAGGAGCGAATGCAGCTTCGAGTGAAGCGTCGTCGGTTGCCCATGCGAGGCTTCCGATAAATAACTTGTATGCCATGTACTTTTCTTACCTTGTGTTCTTATAAATAAATGCAAGTACGACCCTGTCTGTCCTTGAGCCTTAAGATCTATTAGGTCATAAGAGAAGACAAAACCTTGCTAGGCATAGTTAAGCATGAAAATCAATAACTGTACAGAGAGAAATAGAGGGTTTAATTAGTGGTTTGATTTAATTTGAGTTGCAGCAACTTGTATGGCAGTACTTTCAGATGAAAAAGGGTGTGGAACTGTGGCCAATGCTTTTGCATGAATTCTGTTATTAACAGAGAGAGAAAGTTCACTTATGTTTTCGCTGGCATGCGAGCTAATAATGGACGCACCTTCAATCAGTCCTTCTTTTGAAGTAAGTAGTTTAACAAAACCACCAGAATAGTCATTTGTTCGAGCGCTACCGATGAGCTCAATAGGAGCTATTCCGACCTGGTATTTTTTAGATATTTGCTTTAAGGTTTGCTCATTTTTGCCAACATAGGCTATTTCAGGGGTTCCATATAAGACAGTTGGCGAACTATTAAAAGGATATTTCATAGGTTTTTTACTATACATATTATGAATAACGAGTCTAGCTTCTGCAGATGCGGTGTGTGGCTCAGCCTGCTTTCCGATAACACTGCCAAGCGCGTAGATGTGCTTTTTATTTGTTTGTAGATAATCATTTACTTTAATACCTTTGGGTCCGTAGCTGACACCGCTATTTTCTAGCCCCATATCTAGGGCAGGCTGTTCTTCGCCGGCGATAAGTATTTGCTCGACAACAACGCGATGAAGTCGACCGTTTTTAACTAAACTTATTATTTTCTTGCCCCCATGGAGCGTAATGGACATGACTTGTGTTTCAAGGTGGACACGTATTCCTTTTCCTTCAAGTGCCCATATTGCGCCATCATTGACCTCGGTATCAGCATGATAGAGCAGTGTATTTGATGGTTCTGCGATGTGAACGCGGCTATCAAAAGCACTAAAAATTTGGCTATATTCGTATGCAATTTTTCCACCACCTAGTATGAAAAGACTGCGAGGTGGTTTTTCGAGATTACTCGCTTCTTTTACTGTTAAAAAACCTGCTTCGTTGAGTCCCGGTATTAGGGGGGCTACAGCAGCACTTCCAGAAGCTATAATAAATTTTTTTGCGCTATATCGTTTCATGCCAACGCTGATAGTCCATGGAGAAACAAAATGAGCTCGACCTTTTATGAGCTTAATTTTATCGTGATTAAAGGTGTCACTTTCTTCAAGTATCCCTGTCGCGTACATTGCTTTTTGTTTCCATAGCTGGACTGCTCGAAAATTGTAACTTTGAGAGCTGGAGCGAATGCCGTATTTACCGATAGTTTTTAATTGCCACAGCTTTTCAGCTGCATCAAGTAAGGCTCTTGTTGGAATAGTGCCATAAAAAGCATTTGCGCCACCTACATCTCCTTGTTCTATGAGACCGATTCTTTTGTTTGCATTTGCTCCTAAATGAGCCGCTACACCACCACCGGGTCCACTCCCAATAACAAGAAGGTCGAAATCAAAATTCTTTGGTTTTTTATGTTTTTTAGCCATTCCTACTCCAGGCTTCTAGCGCTTTCATAAATGATGGCTGCTTGTGGTTGGACTGAAGCCAATGACTTTATTATTTGAGTTCGAATATCTTCAGTCGTCACCTCTTCCTTATTCTCGAACCATTGATGAAGAGAGGTAAGAACAGCTGTTATTGTCTGAGTGGTTTGATAAGCTTCGAGTTCTGCCGCTTGACAACTAAGTCGTATACTACGCGAAACTTTATTAAGCTGATAAGAAACGATTCTGCCATCATTTTTTAGAATATGAAGCATCAGTTAAACCCTATTACTTTTGCCACAACAAGCAGAATAAGCCAGCTGAGCATTACGAGACCTGCCCCAATACATAGTCTAAAAATATTTTTGCTATTTTGATTCCATTCAAGCACTGCGCTCATTTTTACATTTAAACTATTTAGAATGTAGATCTTAACTAAACTTAAAATCATTGCAAAATTAAAAAGCAACAGAAAGCTTATACTTGGGCTACTAAGAAGACAAACGAGTACTGAGAATAAAAGTACGGGCATAAGATAGCTGGCTATGTTTTCAACAATAGTTTCGATAGATAGCTTAACAACAGCTGCGAGGTTCATTGTCTTGTGAATTGATTCGTGGATTCTCATTGTCTTCTTAGTGGAATGAGGCTTTGGCCAGTTATATTTTTTTAGTTCTAAAAGTCCTGCAATTATTCCTAGTCCAGCGACAGTGATAGCTACGTAGTGAAGATTTTTTACACTTAATGACATGAATGATTCATAAAGAATAATGGCAGTGAGCGAGAGCCAAAGCCATACGAGGAATAGATATAGTAGGCCAAAAAGCGACGTTTTGTGTTTTGTGGTACCCGTTGCTTTATGAGCTACGAGTAGCTTTGAAAATAGATGAATAGAGAAGGGATTGGTAGAGAGAAAAAGGCCAACAATTATCGCTAGGATGTAGAAATATGTCTCACTCACAATAGTATCCCCCCTGACTCATTATTTTTTTGCCCTCTTTTACTAAAAACTATATCATTGCTGTAAGCATAATCGCAATTTAGAAAAACAGATTTGAAAGAAAGTTACAATCTATGGAATGGTACAAGAAGACGCAGGCAGAAGTAGAGGATTTCTTTTTAGTTAAATCTTCGCAAGGACTTGATGACAAAGAAGCCCTGCGTCGCCTAGCTAGCTTAGGAAAAAATAGCGATCCTGAGCTACGGCCCGAAATCGTGAACTTGCTAAAGGCTGAAGTTGTACGAAACGGTGAAGAGCAAAAAATTTCTGTGCAAAATCTTGTGAATGGCGATGTGGTCCTAATCGAAAAGGGTAATAGAGTTCCAGCAGATATTCGATTAATTGAAGTAGATAAGTTATGTATTGATCAATCCTTTTTCACTAACGAAGGACTTCCCGCCCAGAAGAACACACTGCCACTACTGCAAGCGACTGAACTTCGAAAGCAGCGCTGCATGGCATTTATGGGAAGTTTTGTGACGGAGGGCTCAGGCAGGGGCATTGTAGTAGCTAGAAATAATCAAACTGAGCTTTTTCGGGATAGTTCTTTTTTTAGACAACGAATCAAAAGAAGTTTAAAAAAAGAAATTACACATCTTAATGATTTAAAAGTAGCAGTAAACCATTCCGCTAAAGTCGGTATTCTTGCGTCCATAGACACAGTTATTTTTGAAATTTCTCTTTCAAATGAAATGATTGTAAGTCTTATTCGACATCTTCAGATGATACATAAGATCGACACAAAATTTATTCTTGAAGAAAAACAGGCTCAGCACTTAAGTGAAATACTGGGAGGAGTAGTAGTCGCATTGAACGATAAAACAACAGCAGAAGACTGTCAAAAAGCACAGTTTTTAGTTGCACAAAACAATAAACCATGGCTAGCTCGCTTACGTATTATATTAACCGAAAAAGAAAAAAATCTTTTGCTCGTTGGTGACGGAAGAGAAACAATCTTTTCTCACGATAAGCATGTTGTGACTATGATGTTTGGCGCAGGTCTTTCTGATCAAGTTATCTGCGATGCCGACCTCATTTCAATGAAAGAATCGCCACTCATTTTGAAGAGCATTTTATACAACAAAATTAAGCATAAGGCGCTTGACAAAATCAAAAAATAAACATATAATGTAATCATTGCTATAAAAAAGCAAAACAAAAACAATTAAAAAAGGAGTAACCAATGAGCGATATTGGTATTAGCTACGAGCTTACTCCTACAAGCGACCAAGCCATTTTGAGCATTGATGCTCTTCTAGGCTAGCGGGTAGGGTACGCAAAAACATTAATATCTACGGGTTCGTAGATATTTTTGTTTATGAGCTTATTTACATTTTTGTTTTTGTTATTGACGAGTGTATAGTTCAAGTATAACTAACAAAGGATAATATATGACAATGCGTGTTATTAAAAGTTTGTTTGCTCTATTTACATTTTTGCTATCTTTTAACAGCTTAGCTTTGGCTAGTTCAAATACAATAGTCGGACTTGCCTATGATTATTCTAGTGGAATGGGTAGCCTATACTCTATCAATCCCGGGGCTGACGGCTCTTATAATTCAAGTCAGTGGGTTATGCAGGTTTCTTCTGCAAGTAATCCCTTTGTATTAAGAACCGGAGGCAATAGATTTATGGCGTTACTACATGATGGTACGCTGTTGACTAAAGATGGTACTTATGGAAATTGGATAACCCAAACAACAGGAGTGCGGTGGGCTGAAATTGCATCAAGCGGGGAAATGATTATTATTAATAGCGCGGGAAATGTGTATACAAAGGTGGGGACTTACGATCCGTGGGTACAGCAAACAAGTGGCGGGGGAGCACATGATATAGCAATAGGTGGCAACGGCAGGCTCATGGTTATCGATAGAGATAATAACGCATATTCAAAGGAATCAACATACGATGCCTGGGTGTTGCAAGTAACAG
>Ga0207956_1000051_pt1 | contig 42214 bp, 33 predicted proteins | sample CryBogCBE25Jul07_FD_184580 | JGI IMG/M metagenome (GOLD analysis project Ga0207956, IMG submission 184580) | Freshwater microbial communities from Crystal Bog, Wisconsin, USA - CBE25Jul07 (SPAdes) (version 2) | ecosystem: Environmental > Aquatic > Freshwater > Lake | place: Crystal Bog...
AGAATTGTAAGAATTCGCATCATATCGACATCACCATCATCGATGAAGGTCTCTTTATAGGTAGGTACTTTACCACGTACATTACGAAAATGCACATACCCAAGACGCCCTTGCTTGCTGTACTGTTCGACCGATTCGTAGACATCACCCTCTGTCATTTCTGCTAAGGAGCCGATACAGAATTCTAATTGGTTAGCCTTACTGGTATTTATATCAATGAGTTTTTGATAATGATGAGGCTGATAAACAAGACGCGGCTGTGCACGAATTGTAGGCAGTGGTGGATCATCGGGATGCGCTGCGAGTGTTACCCCTGAAGCTTCAGCAACCGGTAAGACTTCATTTAAAAACCGTGTTAAACGGTTCCACAATTCTTCATGCGTAATGGATGCTAAGGTACCTTGTGGTGCACTTTCATCATACACCATATTCCATACCATACCCTTTGGTAGTGGCTTATCGAGAGGACCATCCATACCAACAGAAGGGGCACTGCCGCGGGCAAAGTTTCCAGTCACGCGGCCCGCGACACCTGCAATACTAAAATTGTATCCCATTATCGGAATGCCGGCCTCACCCATTCTACGAATAATCGTTTTTACATTTTCAATCTGCTCTTTGTATTTCGGACCATTCAGTAAAATATCATGCCAGTGAGCAGGATCAAAATTTTCAATCGCTTCGAGTTTAAGTCCTTCCGCTTCAATATTACGACGCAGCGTAACCAACTCTTCGAGGGTCCAAAGCTGTGGATCTCCTGCTATACCCCACCCACGATCAGTTCCCGTAGGTTGATCATCTTTAGCACCGTGAGACGAACCACGAAAGTAGTCCACTAAGTGAGCTACAATGTGCGTTGCACCAGCTTGCTTCGCAAAGCGGAAGTTCTCAGGCGTTAACATATGACGATATAAGCCAAGACCTAGTTTCATAGAGGTTAGGTAGTATTTACGCAGCTTAAGGATGGAGCAAACCAGATTTTGTGCCTCTTAGTCGTACAGTCAGATAACCTACCTCACTTTACCCACTCCCGAAGGCTTAGGTCCTTGACAGGTTAACTGGGCAGCTTTTTCCTTATTTCTTAGTGCTGCCGATGTAGCTCAGTTGGTTAGAGCGGCTGTTTCGTAAACAGCAGGTCATCGGTTCGATTCCGATCATCGGCTCCATTTTCACATGGAGATCGGCATGGCAGACAAGTTACTCTCTTACCTTTTCTCACGTGCCAGCTTCCCACACGAATCAACGCCAAAACCAACAGGTAAGCGCGTCTAGGTTTAGGAAAGAACAATCCAGTAGCAAAATCTCAAACCGCTACTTTCTTAAACCCTATTTAACTGAAAAAACACTTCAGTTAGGTACAACCAGTTATGAAAGTTTAGGGGCTCACCTTATTACACATGAGGGCGTACAAGGAGTTAACTTTGCGGTATGGGCTCCCCATGCCTCTTCCGTCAGTGTTGTTGGAGATTTTAATGACTGGAACCCGAAGCATGATCCCATGTGGCAGATTGCACAAACAGGGGTTTGGGAATTATTCATTCCTGGCATTAAGGAAAATACCTACTACCAATACAGCATATGCCATGCGGATAAAAAAACGCGTGTAAATAAATCAGACCCTTACGCCTTTTACTCCGAAGTTCGTCCCAAGAAAGCATCGATCGTAGCAGCTCGTAATACCTACACCTGGCGAGATGCAGCCTTTATCAAGTCTCGAATCAGTAAATACGCCGTTAATAAGCCAATCAGTATTTACGAAGTCCATTTAGGCTCCTGGAAATTACCTACGTCAAACGAAGGCTCCAAACGCTGGCTAAGCTACCGTGAATTAGCGAAAACACTCATTCCGTATGTAAAAGAGATGGGCTATACGCATATCGAGCCACTCCCCATCACAGAACATCCTCATGATGGATCGTGGGGCTACCAACTCACGGGACAATTCTCTCCTACTTCACGCTTCGGTTCTCCCGACGACTTTAAATATTTTATCGATGAAGCGCATGCTGCAGGACTTGGGATCATCTTAGACTGGGTCCCTGGTCACTTTGCTAAAGACGAACACGGCTTGGGTAAATTTGATGGGACAGCACTTTACGAATCGAGTGACCCTGCACGCAGTGAAATACCTTCCTGGGGAACATACAGTTTTGATCTCGATAAAAAAGAGGTACGCGACTTTCTCTTAAGTAGTGCTTACTTTTGGTTCAAAGAATACCACATCGATGGACTCCGCGTTGATGCCGTATCATCCATGGTTTATCTCGATTTTTCGTACGAAGATAGTGCATGGAAACCTAACGCTTTAGGAGGAAATGAAAATCTCAGTGCGGTTACCTTTTTTAAATCACTGAATCGACTCATTCATTCACATTTTCCCGGTGTTATGATGATCGCCGAGGAATCCAATGGATGGCCACGCGTTACAGGACCCAATAAAAAGCAAAGTCTTGGATTTGATTTCAAGTGGAACATGGGCTGGATGCACGACACGCTTACTTATTTCAAAGAAGATTTCGCAGGTCGTACAAATCATCACTCAACGCTTACTTTTCCACTCGTCTACGCTTTTAACGAATCCCATGTACTACCCTTCTCTCATGATGAAGTAGTTCACTTAAAGCGTCCGCTTCTACTTAAGTCTTTAGGAAGCCGTGCGTCTCAATTTTCGCAGCTTCGCTCTCTATATGCCTATATGTTTTCACACCCAGGAAAAAAGTTACTCTTTATGGGAAGTGAATTAGGAGCCCTTACGGAATGGAATGAATCAACAGAGCTTGATTGGTCCCTGCTTAAAAAAGTACCGCACAAAAAACTCCAAGCTTTCGTTAAAAAACTAAACTCACTCTACACGCAAACACCTGCACTCTACGAAAAGGACACCACTTCTGATGGATTTGAGTGGATTAGTGTTTCTGACAGTAAGCGCTCCGTTATTAGTTATATAAGAAAAGGAAAAAAAGAGTTCGTTATTTCAGTAAGCAATTTTTCGGAAAAAACGTACGAAAACTATGCGTTAGGTGTTCCTAAACTAGGAACGTATAAAGTCATACTTTCGAGTGACGAAGTTGCCTTTGGTGGTACAACTTCGAAGCAAACACATGCGTATGAAGCTAAGCGCGGAAAAACCGACACTCAGCCCTATTTCATCACATTAAACGTACCTGCCTCTACCACACTCTACATTAAAAAAGAGGCGTAAAGCACCTGCACTTAGGAGTGCAGGTAGGACATAATGATGTTCTCTAAGTATTCTTGCTTACCTGATTTTGGTGTTGGTTCACCAAGCTTTGTAAGCACTAATTTTTCAAGATCCTTAAAGCCGATCTTCTTTTTCTCGATTAATTTACCGTAACCGGAATCAAAACTCGAGTAACGGTTAGTAACAATCGCCTCAAGCTTACCATCCGCAATGATACGGCGAGCAATCTTAAAGGCTAAAGCGTAAGCATCCATACCACCGATATGCGCATGGAAAAGATCTTCTAAATCAATCGAAGGACGACGTAGTTTAGCATCAAAATTAAAGCCGCCAGTTCCTAAGCCACCTGCTTTTTGAATGGAAAGCATAGCTAAGGTTAGTTCACGTACATCGGTATTAAACTGATCAGTATCCCAACCCAGTAGTAGATCACCCGCATTAGCATCGATAGAACCTAGCATTCCTTGTGAGGCAGCTACCTCAATTTCATGCTGGAAGGTATGACCTGCTAAGGTTGCGTGATTTGTCTCAATATTGAACTTAAAATATTTTTCTAAGCCGTACGTTCTTAAGAATGCGATACCGCTTGCGACATCAAAATCATATTGATGCTTTGTTGGTTCCTTTGGCTTTGGTTCGATTAAAAATTGACCCTTAAAGCCAATTTTTTTTGCGTAATCAACAGCCATATGTAAAAACGCAGCGAGATGATCCTGCTCACGTTTTAAATCTGTGTTAAGTAGAGTTTCATAGCCTTCTCTACCACCCCAGAAAACATAATTTTCGCCACCCAATTCTTTGGTGACTTCGAGGGCTTTCTTTACTTGTGCAGCAGCATAAGCAAAAACGTGTGCATCAGGATTTGTTGAAGCACCACACATATAGCGTGGATTGGAAAATAAATTCGCTGTGCCCCATAGTAAGCTAACGCCTGTTTGCTTTTGGAGCGTTTTAGCGTGAGCAACTAACTTATCTAAATTCTTATTTGATTCACGTAAGCTAGCTCCTTCAGGTGCGATATCACGGTCATGGAAACACCAGAATGGTACACGAATTTTTTGGAAAAATTCGAACGCAGCATCCATACGTGTCTTTGCTACTGAGATAGCGTCTTTTCCTTTTTCCCAAGAACGTGTGATCGTACCTGGTCCGAATGGATCACTTCCTACGCCACGAAACGCATGCCAGTAAGCGATCGAAAAACGCATCTGCTCTGAGAAGGAAATACCGTCCATCATTTCATCCGGATCAAAATGACGGAATGCGAGTGGATTATCACTCGTTAGACCTTCGTAGCGAATCGTGTCTATTTTAGGAAAGTGTGAGAACTTTTTCATGGGGAGGTATTCCCCACATTGAGCTAAGCTTGTCTACAAATCACGCCAAAAATAGACCCTAACCTATCGCAAATAGGTTTACGTAGACATAATCATGTACTCGACCGCTTCAACGAGTGCTTCCCAGCTAGCATCGATGATATTGTCGCTTACGCCTACGGTAACCCAAATTGATTTTCCATCACCACTTTCTACAATGACACGTGTTCGAGCAGCAGCACCTTGATTACTTTCCAAGATACGTACTTTGTAATCACGCAGTGTCATTTCACGTAAGTGCGGATAAGAGGATTCTAGCGCTTGACGAAGCGCACTGTCTAGAGCTCCAACCGGTCCAATCGACTCAGCCGTTTTCTCAATCACTGTATCGCCTACTTTAACTTTAACGGTAGCAAATGCGGTTAACTTATCGCCCTGGCGGTCAATGACGACGCGGTAGCTCTCAACCGTGAACGGCATAGGACGTTTTCCCATCCATTTAGCAACGAGTAGCTTAAAGGAAGCATGGGCTGCTTCATATTCATAGCCTCTAAATTCACGGTCCTTTAAATCGTCGATAAGCGATTTCATTTCAGGACGCTTTTCATCGAGTTCGAGTCCTAATTCTTTCGCTTTTAAGGTGAGACTACTGCGACCAGCCATGTCGGATACCAGTACCCGCGTACGATTACCTACAAGTGCTGGATCAATGTGCTCATAGCTGCGCGCTACTTTCTGCGCTGCATTAGCATGAAGCCCACCTTTATGCGCAAAAGCAGATTCACCGACAAACGGAGCCTTTGTGTTTGGTCTTAAATTAGCCAACTCATCAAAGAATAAAGAAAGTTCACGAATCCGAGAAAGATTAGGAGCACAGTATGCCTGCTTACCCATCTTCAGAAGTAAATTAGGAATAATGGTAACTAAGTCAGCATTTCCAACACGCTCACCATACCCATTGATTGTACCTTGAACGAGTCCTGCTCCAGCTTGAATACCAGCTAAGGATACAGCAACTCCAAGACCACTGTCATTGTGACAGTGAACACCAATCTTCTCATGACCAAAATGTTTTACGGCACTTGCTGTGATACGCTCTACTTCAGAAACTAATTTTCCTCCGTTCGTTTCACACAGAGTTAAATTGGAGGCACCACCACGAGCCGCTGCTTCCAAGGTGCGAATCGCGTACTCTGGGTTATCAAGATATCCATCAAAGAAGTGCTCTGCATCGTAGATCACTTCCCTACCTTGTGATACTAGGTAACGAACGGAATCTTCGATCATCTCTAAATTCTTTTCAGGTGTTGTCTTTAAAATTTCTAAAACGTGAAGCATCCATGTCTTACCAACAATGGTAACAACAGGCATTTCACTATCTAACAGTGTCTTTAACTGAGGGTCTTGATCAGCTCTTCCATCCGCTCTCCGTGTAGCACCAAACGCAGCGAGCTTCGCATGTTTAAGTTTTAACTTTTTTGCTTCAGCAAAAAATGTGATATCACGCGGATTTGAGCCAGGAAATCCACCTTCAATATAGTCGACTCCGAATGCATCAAGGCGTTCAGCAATGAGCAACTTATCTGTGACCGAAAAGCTAATGCCTTCACCCTGTGTGCCGTCACGTAAGGTGGTATCGTAGATTTTGATTGTTGTGTTGCTCATAAAAAAAATAACCCCGGGGCTTAAGATTAGGCCCGGGGTGATAAGTTTAGCGCTTTCGACTGTGATTACGCCAAGTTACCATTCCCGGGTAAGGTGGGAATAATAATAGAGCTAATAATAATCGCTATCGATTGCATGGGTTTGAAGTTAAGAGTCTTAACAAGAGCTAAGCGGGTGTCGATCTTGTTTTTAAGCGCTTAGCTTACGTTTCCAGCAGCGGTTACAAGGTCTAGGAAGCTACGAGCCTCTAAGCTTGCTCCACCGATCAGACCGCCATCGATGTCAGCCTGAGCAAGTAATTCACCTGCGTTAGCTGGTTTCATCGAACCACCGTATAAAATACGGATCTTTTGAGCCGTCTGTTCACCAAAGAGTTTACCTAAGAGACCACGAATAAAAGCATGCACTTCTTGAGCCTGCTCAGTCGTTGCAACCTTACCTGTACCAATTGCCCATACAGGTTCGTAAGCGATCACGAGACTTGAAGCGGTATCTTTATTTACACCTTCTAAGGCTGCTTCGAGTTGTGTCTTAACTACCGTTAACGTTGTACCCGCTTCACGTTCCGCCAAAGTTTCACCAACACATAAAATTGGCTTTAATTGGTTCTTAATAGAAGCGAGCACTTTTTGATTAATGGATTTATCCGTTTCACCAAATAAGGTTCTGCGTTCGCTGTGTCCTAAAATGACATGTGTCACAAACAAGGAGCGAAGCATAGGTGCTGAGATTTCTCCCGTAAAAGCACCACTTGCTTCATGATGCATGTTTTGTGCACCGAGTTTAATGACAGAATTTTCTAGAGCAACAGCAGCACTTTCGAGTGACGTGAAAGGAGGACATACAACGATTTCTACATCGTTACGTTGACCAACTGCGGTGCGGATATCCTTAAGAAGACTAGACGCCTCAGCGGCTGTCTTGTTCATCTTCCAGTTACCAGCTATTAATTTTTTACGAAGAGAAGACATGAGAATGAAATTTTAAACTTCGAGATAAGCGACACCAGGAAGCACTTTGCCTTCGAGGAACTCGAGACTTGCGCCACCACCGGTTGAACAGTGCGTTACTTTGTCAGCGACTTTAAACTTCTTTGCAGCGGTTGCTGTATCGCCACCACCAACAACTGTGACTGCTCCTGATGCGGTCGCTTGTGCTACAGCTTCTGCCATCGCTTTCGTGGAACCAGCGAATTTTTCGAATTCGAATACACCGGAAGGTCCGTTCCAAACAATCGTCTTAGCACGGCCAATGGCTGCCTGATAAAGCTTAATGGATTCTGGACCACCGTCTAAGCCCATCCAGCCTTCAGGAATACCTGTCTTATCACTCGCAATTTGCGTGTTTGGATTTGGATCGAATTTATCAGCACAAACAAAATCAACAGGGAATACTAGATTTACACCCTTTGCTTTTGCTTTGTTAACTAAGTCTTGAGCGATCTTAGCACCTTCTGGATCAAAGAGACTTGTTCCGATTGGCATCTTTTCTACAACGTGCTTAAATGTGAATGCCATACCGCCACCAATAATAATCTCATTAGCTTTCTCTAAGAGATTGTTAATCAGAGGAATCTTATCTGCTACTTTTGCACCGCCCAAGATAGCAAGAAGCGGACGCTTTGGATGATCAAGCACTGCAGCAAACGCATTAAGCTCAGCTTCCATCAAGAAGCCAGCTGCTTTGTCCTTAAGCGCAACACCAACCATGGATGAGTGTGCACGGTGTGCAGTACCGAAAGCGTCATTTACAAATACGTCACCTAGTTTAGTGAGACTTGCACGGAAATTTTCTACAGCTTTAGGATCTGCTTTCTTAGACGTACCATCTTCGAGTTTTACTTTACCCTCTTCCTCGATGTGGAAGCGTAAGTTTTCTAAAAGAACCACACTAGCTGGCTTTAAATTTGCGCACGCAGCTTCAACAGCAGGTCCAACACAATCATCTAAGAACGTAACAGCTTTACCTAAGAGCTTTTCTAATTCTTGAGCAATTGGCTTGAGTGAAAACTTAGCAATCTTTTGTCCATCTGGTCTTCCTAAATGGCTCATGAGGACAACCGAAGCACCCTGATCGAGCGCATACTTAATGGTCGGCAGTGCAGCGACAATACGCTGATTATTAGTAATAGCGCCGGTGACTTTGTCCTGAGGAACATTGAAGTCGACACGGATAAGAACGCGCTTACCTGCGAGTTGAAGATCACGAATTGTTTTAAACTTAGACATAATTAGAAATTTAAAGCTAAAGCGAATGACTCAAACGTTATAAACAAAGAAAGAGGAAGTTTGCTTAAGTGCACACTTCCTCTTTCAAGCGATAAAAAACCTTACTGATTAGAGGCCAGTGGCGACCTTCTTAAGAAGATCTACGCAACGGTTGCTATAACCCCATTCGTTGTCATACCACGAAACGAGTTTAAAGAAACGGTTGTTAAGTTCGATACCTGAACCTGCATCAAAGATGGAAGAGCTCTTATCGTGAATGAAGTCTGAAGAAACCACTTCATCACCGGTGTAAGCTAAGATACCCTTTAAGTAGGTCTCACTTGCTTTCTTCATTGCTGCACTGATTTCAGCATAAGAAGTTTCTTTTACGGTACGAACTGTTAAGTCGACAACGGAAACGGTTGGAGTTGGTACGCGGAATGACATACCAGTTAATTTTCCTTTAACTTCTGGAATTGCTAAGCCTACTGCTTTAGCTGCACCAGTTGTGGAAGGAATAATGTTGATCGCTGCTGAACGTCCGCCCTTCCAATCCTTCTTTGAAGGACCGTCTACTGTCTTTTGTGTAGCTGTGTAGGAGTGAACGGTGGTCATGAGACCTTCTTCGATACCGAAACCTTCTTTGAGAAGTACGTGTACAACAGGAGCTAAACAGTTCGTTGTGCAAGAAGCGTTTGAAATGATATGGTGAGAAGCTGGTGAATACTTATGGTCGTTTACGCCCATAACGATTGTGATGTCTTCACCTTTAGCTGGAGCAGAAATGATAACTTTCTTTGCACCTGCTGCGATGTGACCTTTTGCTTTTTCAGCTTCTGTGAAAAGACCAGTTGATTCGATAACGATTGAAACACCTAAAGCACCCCATGGTAATTCAGCAGGAGTCTTAGCGCTAACGACTTTGATTTCGTGTCCGTTTACAACCAATACGTCATCTTCTAATTTATCAGCAGAAGATTTCTTTGAGGAAACGGTACCACTGAAGCGACCCTGGGTAGAATCATACTTAAGTAAGTATGCTAAGTTATCAGCTGGAACAATATCGCCTACTGCCACCACATCAAAGGTGGTGCCAAGAAGACCTTGCTCAACGAGAGCGCGGAATACGAGGCGGCCAATACGTCCAAAACCATTAATTGCTACTTTGAGAGCCATAGGAGTCGTTTGTTATTACGTTAGATTTTTGTGTGATTGTTCCCCACAAACGTGAGGAAAGAATAACCAATATTCTTTACCCCTTTTTTGCAAGGGGAATGCTTCCAAAATCGATGTTTGTTACAGACTTATGACAGCTCCTGAACCCAGAGGGTACAGCTCATGGCTGGAACGTGTAAATCTGACTCCACAAGTCGCTGTGCCCCATGCTTTGGTATGTGAAAGCGTTCTTCATCAGCAAGTTGCTGCCATCCACCAAGTTGAGTAACTGTTTCGTCTAAACGAATTACGGTAGCACTAAAGGTAGGATTTATTGCAAATAAAAGCCTGACAGAGCCGTGCGTAAGATTTGTATTATACAGTAGAGTAAGTGACTTCCCATCTACCCCGTGGAAGGACGTAAAAAAGCCCTCTTCAGGTCGGCTATAAAGCCTTAGAAGCTTACCTAAATGCCCTTTTCTAAAATCAATCCACTCGGTGAAGTAAGCGTGCGTACTTAAGTACTTCTCTAGCCTTCCATAATCGAGCGCATTTATATCACCCCTTAAGTACGTATTATTAATCCCGTACTTAGACCTAAGGAAATCTTGGCCACTTGAAAGCATCGGAATTCCGAGCGACATAAACAGTACCGCTGCCATTAAGTGCGTTCGGCGCACATCGTTTGCTGTAGGACTATACCCGTTAAAATCGGGGTTCTCAGTAATCCCATCAATCCAGGTTCTATCATCATGTGACTCCGTGTAATTTACGGTCTGAGCTGGCCACTTTGCAAAATACCACGGAGAGCCTTTTAAATAATACTCCAGGCTTTCTGACTTACCTAAAGTTAAGACATATTCTTTTAAGAAATTTCTGTATCCGTCATTCCAAGACGACCAAGGTGTATCACGTAAAGCACCAGCTATATGTCCACGGAAACTCCATGGTTCAGCGATCAGTACAACATCTGGTTTTGTTTTTTGAAGTGCTTTTGCAATATCACACAAGACATCAACGCCTAAGAGTTCAGCTAAATCAAAGCGGAACCCGTCGATTGCATAGGTGTTAATTAAATGTATACAGCTATCGATAATTAAACGCTTAGCCATCGCCGACCTCGCTCTTAAATCATTGCCGCAGCCACTCCAATTCATCAAGTGCCCAGCTCGGTCCACGGTGGCGTAGTAAATCCGGTCAATTCTAAGTAGATGCTCGGGTACTCCGACGTGGTTATAAACCACATCTAGAATGACTGCTATACCCCGCTTATGAAAAGCCTCCACAAGGCACTGAAATTCTTGAATGCCTGAGGCCTTGCTTGGATCAAGACTGAGAGTTGACGACGGAGAAAAATAATTGGTCGTCATATAACCCCAGTGATACTCTTCTTGTGTTACACTATCGCACTGCTGGACCGGCTGTAGTTCAACGCAGTTAACGCCTAAATTACTGAGATAAAAATGTGGCGCCTCTACGACTTTTGTTAAGCCCGTAAATCCACGGCGCTCTGCTTCGGTTGCAACAACCGGTGCTTTTGCAGCCAGATCACGCACATGGGCTTCAGCAATAATTAAGTCCTGCCAGTGGGGCGTCTTATAGTGCTTAGGCTTCGAGATACACTCCGGGGCAATAACAATGCCTGGTCCTTCTCTCGATACACAGGCTAAGGCGTATGGATCGAGGACTTTTGCATCGGGATCAAATGCACCTGCTCCGTCACGCACACCGTCGAGTAAATACCAATATCTCCACCCGTGCATATTTTGGTAAATTGTTATTTCCCAAACACACGGTACTTCATCCCCCACCTTTAAACGCTGGAGATGATATTCATACACTTGCGAGCGGCTCGTTTCACTCGTGCATAAGGTGACAGCACTTGCGCGTGGAGCAAAAAGACGAAACACGGTCTCTTGACCTTGTACATGTGCCCCCATCGGCAAATCAGATTTTAATTCGTAGAAAAAATCTCCTAAAGCAAGCGGTCTAGGACCTGTAGAGCCTTCAATTTCAATGAGAGGCAGAGAGGATAATTCAAACGCTTTTGAAGCGGTAAATTGCCACATCTGTCTACCTAAGCGGTCCGGTAAAATAGCGCGGTTATGATTTCCTGAAGGATCTAAAATAATATTGGGCGCATAGTCAGGAACCGGGAGCCAAATATGTTCTGCCGTTACAAATTTGAAACTTTGTATTCCGGAATATAAAAACCTATCTGCTTTGCCTCTCCAACGAAGAACTCTAACACCATCGATCACATCTGGATCTAATCTCCAAATCGGATTCCCGATTGCTTGATTCCACTGATTAAATTCACCAGCGACATACACGGGATCATGTGAAGCGCCAAAATCACTTCCATGACTTAATGGATAGATGAAATTAAATTCCTGTTCTTCTTCATCATAGTAGTAGCCATACAAGCTACCAACAAGACCACGGGGAGCTAACTCGACCGCTAAGGTAGTAGCTGTCTCTGGGATAAGTCCAATGACAGGCGGCTTAGGCTGTATCCAGTCACGATCAAACTCCACAATCCCCACCCGAGAAGATTCGAGCCATGCCCCGATAAAGTGTGGAGTTTCAAAAGCCATGAAAGAACTCTAGCTAAGGCTTAATCGCGTTGATAGGCAAGTGATGTACACACCGGTATTAAAGCAAGGCGAGTGCCTAAATATAAGCTAAAAGTTGAATAAAACGGTTCTTGAACTACCCTACCTAAGAAAGTGATGATTGTTTTTTGATTTATGGCTTCACCCGGTAAAATATTAGTCGCTATGTCTGGCGGAGTAGATAGCTCCGTGGCTGCGCTACTGCTTAAAGAGGCAGGTTATACGGTTGAAGGTGCTTACATGAAGAATTGGATCAACGAGGATAAGGTGATTGGTCACTGTCCTTGGGAAGAAGACATTGTTGATGCACGTAACGTTGCAAATCACATCGGTATTCCCTTCCAAGTGGTTAACCTCATGGAGGACTACAAACACAAGGTCGTTGAATATCTCTTAGAGGGTTATTCACGCGGGCTTACACCAAATCCTGATATCATGTGTAATCGGGAAATTAAATTTGGCGTTTTTAGGCACTGGGCAAAAGAGCATGGCTTCACCCATGTCGCCACAGGACATTACGCAAGACGTGGCGAAGAAAACGGTAGATCCATTATTCTTGAAGGCCTCGATAAAGAAAAAGATCAGACTTACTTTTTAGCACTCTTAAACGAAGCTCAAATTAAGGACGCCTTATTTCCGATCGGTCACTTGCAAAAATCAGAACTTCGAGAGATAGCACGTAAAGCAGGACTCCCTACTGCTGAAAAAAAAGATAGTCAGGGAATTTGTTTTATTGGTGAAGTTAAAATGGCAGATTTTTTAACTGCCTATGTTCCAGAAAAACCAGGCCCAATTGTACGAGCAAGTGATGGTAAAGTCCTAGGAAAACATAAAGGACTGCACTACTTCACCCTTGGACAAAGAAAAGGCATTCGTATTCCATCCAATACGGATAACGAAAATTATGTGGTCGTTGGTAAAAGAGCAGAAGATCACGCACTCTTAGTGGCGTTCGACCACCCTGATGCGCCAGGACTTTATCAAAAAGAAATCCGCGTTCATCATCTAAGTTGGACACTCGATCCGATTACCGAGGCTTGCGAATGTGAGGGAAGAGTACGCTACCGCGATCCACGCGTACCGTTTCAATTTATTCCCGCCTCAGACGGAACAGCTCAGATCATATTTAAAACACCCCAGCGTGCACTCGCTTCTGGACAAGTCTTAGCATTATACCGTGGTGAAAAACTCTTAGGCGGCTGCGTCTATCTTTAACGAAGCGCTGCAATCGCAAGACTTACTGCGAAAGCAATAAAGACTACTCCTAAGATTCGATCGATCCAGTAACCCTGGCGTAGAAAAAGACTACGTATTTTTTCCTGGGTAAAAATAAATCCAACCAGTGAAAACCAAGCAATGGTTGTGCAAGAAATCCACACACCGTAAACGCATTTAATCAAGTAAGGGGTCGTTGGACTTACAAGCGTTGCAAAGAATGCCACGAAAAAAAACGTACACTTAGGATTAAGTAAATTAACCATAAGTCCTGTTTTCCATGCATCTAAGTTACTGATCTGAACGTACTCTTGCTTGAGTGCACCCGAAGCAACTTCCTTAGAAGGACCTGCTCTTAATCCCAAAAATCCGAGATAAGCCAAGTATCCTGCACCTAGGGCTTTAACGAGTGTGAAGGCGAATGCAGAGCTTTTAAGGAGCACCCCTAGCCCAAAGAGCGAGTAGCTTACATGAAACAAAATACCGGTACCAATCCCTAGTGCAGTCCAGATAGCGGGTTTACGTCCGTATTTTAAACTTTGCTTTAGGACTAATGCAAAATCTGGCCCTGGACTTGCCACGGCCAGTAAATGTACTGCGGTAAGCGTTAGGAATTCCGGCCAGTAGGACGACATGCGAGTTTCTTTTCTTGAGCACGAAACGAAGCAACTCGTTTAAAGAGGTCACGCTTTAGGCGATCAAGACCGAGCGATTCGGTACAAGAAATAGGAATTACACTGACATCATACTTCTTCTTAAATTTTGCTAAATTAGCTTTAAATTCAGCAAGATCCATTTTGTTAGCTACAACCAAGCGCGGTTTTTTAAGAAGCGCTGGATCATACATTTTTAATTCTTTGAGCAGATGCTTATAGTCGTCCCAAGGATGACGACCATCGTAGCCTGCCATATCAATAATCAAAATGAGCAGTGCGCAGCGTTCGATGTGACGCAAGAAACGGTGCCCTAAACCTTTGTTTTCATTCGCACCTTCAATCAGCCCAGGAATATCAGCGAGCAGTAAGCGCTTAGATCCACCAAACTCATCGAAGAGTTCAATCACACCAATTTGGGGATGAAGAGTTGTAAAAGGATAAGCTGCTGTTTTTGGATGCGCTTTCGTTAATTGCTTTGTTAGCGATGATTTTCCTGCATTTGGAAATCCCACTAAACCTACATCTGCAATACTCTTTAAGATGAGTTTAAACGTACCACGTTCACCGGGTTGACCATCATTCGCACGCTTAGGAGCACGATTGGTTGATGTCTTAAAATGGGTATTACCCCAGCCACCATTACCACCTTTGCACAGAACAATGCGCTGACCGTCTTCGATAATTTCAGCAACGACTTGGCCACTTTCAACATCAGTTACTACCGTTCCAAGCGGCATACGTAGTTCGGCATTCTCACCTTCTCTACCGCTACAATCGCTACCTAGACCGTGTTCACCACGCTCTGCTCTACGGTGCGGCTGAAACTTATAATCGACTAAATTATTTGTGTTAACGTCTCCAATTAAAATTACGTCTCCACCTTTACCTCCATCGCCACCGTTGGGTCCACCCCACGGTTCAAACTTTTCACGGCGAAAAGAGATACAGCCACGGCCACCATCGCCGGCTTGAATTTTAATAGTACATTCGTCAACAAACATGCCTCAACACAAGCAGATGCGAGGGACTTTGCCAAGGTATGCCTTACCTTTTAAAGCGCTTTAAAAAGCGCTAGTCATTAACTATCAATAACTTATAAAGTTATTTTAATCCCTTTTCTTAAATAGGTAGGAACATCCAAATCCTGACCATCAAAGAGATTACGGTCTGTTCTCTCAAAGTTACCTCGGCTTTCGAGTTCACCAAAACCAAACTCATGCTGAGCGGTTTTATCCTTAAGCGACTTAGGCTTTGCTGATTTATCAATCGCTTGAGAAGGAACTTCCTCCTGAGGAATCAGTTCTTCCGTGAAAGGAGCCTCGGCTACAGGGGCAGATACTTGGGATTTTGTCTTAACGGGTTGTATGCGGCGTGCTGGTACAGGACGCCCTCCCATATCACTGGTTCCAATCACACAAATCTCAACTTGTCCTTGGCGAGATTCATCGATGACTGCACCCATCACAAAGTTGGCATCCCGTCCAAACTGTTCACCAACCGCACTCATAATCGCATTTACTTTCGCAAGTGTCAGATCGGTGCCACCTACAATATTAACTAGTAAGCGGTCTGCTTTACGTGAAAATTCTGGCACATGAAGAAGCGGACATAACTTTAAACTAGAAATGGCATCATTGACTGCATTTTCTCCACTGCCCTCACCAAGACCAAACAACGTTTTTCCACCGCGGTGTTGAAACACCTGCCTGAGTGTTGAGAAATCTAAATTGATTAGCCCTGTCTTATATAAAATTGCCCAAATCGATTTAACACCACGACCAACCCAGTGATCTGCACGTGCAAATGAATCTAAAACGGTTTCGTTTTCTGCTGCTTCTTGAAGAACAACATCATTAGGAAGAGCGATTACGGCGTCACAAATTTGTCTTAAATTACGCAGCGCTTCTTCTGCCTGCTTTAAGCGGCGACCACCTTCGAAACTAAACGGCATCGAAACAAACGCGATAACAAGAGCGCCAGATTCAGCAGCAATTTCTGCAACAATAGGACTAGCTCCGCTACCTGTTCCACCACCCATGCCTGCTAATAAAAATACTAAATCCGTGTCTTTAACCGCTGCTGCAATTTTTTCGCGGTCCGCTTCCGCTGCGTCACGTCCGATTTCTGGATCACCACCCGCTCCTAGACCACGTGTAATTTGTTTTCCAATTAAAAGCTTTTCTTGAACAGGAGATGAGGCAAGCGCCTGACTATCGGTGTTGATACACGCAAGCTGAAGACGGTCGAGATTCTCCATCTTCAAACGATCAACCGCATTAGAGCCTGCACCACCAACACCAATAATTTTGATGGTCGTAGTTCTCTCCGCTGAGAGTGAGGCATCTAAGGGTAATTCGTTTAGATCCATAATTAGCTATTTGAGAATAGGCGTGAGATCTTACCCAAGAGCCCACTGGTTTGTGCGGATGCAGATGCCTTACCTGCTTTACCGCTTAGACTGTAGTAGAGAAGTCCTAGCGCTGTTTGGTAGCCTGGATCTCTTAAATTATCTGCAAGCCAGCTTGGTGCTTCACCGAGGTGCGCAGCAACTCCAAATACCGTGGAAGCACAGTCGGTGATTCCAGGTAATTTTGCACTACCTCCAGTAAGAACAACACCTGCCGAGCAAGTCTCTGGTGTAAATGCGTTTCCTAATTTCTTTTTAACGACCTCGAGTAATTCCCACATACGAGCAGACGTGATTTGCTCAATGGTTTGACGAGAAAACTGACGATCACCAATCGCGAAATTACCATCTAGCCATACACGATCATTTTTATCTTTAGACTGAACTACGGCTCTTCCAAAACGCAGTTTTAATTTCTCTGCCTTATCATTAGTCAGACGCAGTCCTAAACTTAAATCATTTGTTAAGTGGGCTCCACCAACCGCAACAACGCCCGTTGTGTGAGCAACTCCATCCTTATAGAGCACATAATCCGTTGTGCCTGCACCAATATCAATAGCGAGCACCCCATTTTGTCTTTCCTCAGGAGTCGTAATCATGTGTCCCGATGCAAGACTCGATAAAATCACTTCACGCACCTGGAGATTACCTCCTCCTATAATATGAATAAAATCGGCGATGCGCTGTTTTTGTCCGTGTACGGTCCAGTAACCTACCTCTAAGCGTTGACCCATCAAGTGCTCCGGAGACGTTGGAACTAAACGTCCATCAACACGAAACGGTCTTTGAATATTATGAACCACCGAGCGTCCTTCAGGTAACATCTTTGCTTTGGCTAGTTCACAAACGGTGCGAATGTCACTTTGGCTAATCATATTATCAGCCGACTTAACATTTACCGAAGCTTCATTATAAAAACCTTCTAAGTGACCACCTGATTGAGCGAGAAATACGCAGTCGATATCTTCTCCTGCTTCATTTTGAGCCTGAAGCAGTGCTGTCTGGGTTGCATCACTTGCTTTTTTAAAATCTACAATCGAACCTTTGATAATTCCATGCGAAGGACATTCGCCTCTACCAATGATGGCGAGTTCGCGCCCCGAATATTCACCAATAAAAACGGTGATCTTCGAGGTACCGATCTCAACAGCAGCGATAAAGGTATGCTTCGATTTCAAGTTATGGAACGTGAATATTAAAGGTTGGTTTAGTAGTCAAAGTACTGGATTGCTTAGACTTACCCTCTAACGTTGAAGAAGATTTTGATGAATTGCCAGTCACAGTTGTTTTTGACGTAACTTTTTCCTGACCCATTGGGTCCACAGCCACAAGACTTACAGGAACGTCTGCTTGAAGGCTGTTAGGCCGTTGACCGAGGGATAAATTTACATCCTTTAAGGTTGCCCGACCAGCCGTGCCTGCTTTTACGGTATCCATCAAGGTATCAAGTCGAGCAAGCTGACGGAAAAAACCCTCCTGGGTACCAAAGGTAATGAAGATACCGTCTTTGGTTTTTACTTTAATAATCCCATCCGACTGAAGCTTGTCTAACGAGACAACTAACCACGTCTGATAAAGGCTATTAACCCACAGTTTAGACTGAATAAGTAAATCAGAGACGGTAGCCATACCTGCTATAGGCGCAAAGCCACTCCCTTGGCGAACCAGGGAAACTCCGTCTAAGTACGGTAAACTATTAATTAATCCTGGATCATAATCGACACCTGGATAAGCCACCCCATCTCGGGATATCAAAAACGTATACTTACCTTCCGCACTTTCAGCTAAAATACGGGCAACAGGGGTACGCTCTGATAAATTAACTGATAACGTGGCAGGAAATATACGCACAAGCGTTGCCCCAGAAACTTGGCCTTGCATGAGTAAACGGTCCTGCAACTGCTTAAGATCTATACTCATGAGAGTTGCGTCTCGCGGAAGCTTCAAAACCTGAGCTAGCCACTTTACATCATTATCCAGTACCCCATCAGAACTTAATTTTAAGTGGTTACCAATGGGAGCAGAACTCGTTGATGCAACAGATGAGCGTGGTCCATTATTAAGGAGCGTGTACACTTTCCATCCTATCCAAACTACAACAATAAGACTTACAACCGTAACACCGATTCGAAACCCACGACCCATTCTCCTACGCTTGCCCTGTTTAGACATGGCACGCGGATTCACCGCTTGAGGAATGTCTCTCCAGCTATGGGATGGCGGTAAATTTAGGTCGTCAAAATTCAAGTTCTACTGTCTTGAAGCTTCAAAACGAGCAATCGCAGGTTTGATCATCTCTTTTACTAAACTCGTAAAATCTAATCCCACACACCGAGCACTCATGGGAAGTAAACTGGTTTCTTTCATTCCAGGGAGTGTATTAATTTCAAGAAGGTACGGTGTGTTATCAGGTGTGAGAATAAAATCGACACGAGCATAATCACGACAATTGCAGGCTGCAAACGCAGTCTCCGCAGCAGCTTGAACCGTTGCGTAGATCGCAGGCTCAAGGGGTGCAGGCGCCTGATACTGCGTCATGCCTTTTGTGTACTTACTCGTAAAATCATACACACCCGACTTTGGCGTAATTTCAACGATTCCCATCGCTTTACCACCAAGGACACCCACCGATAATTCACGGCCACGAATGCGCGATTCCGCAATCCACGAACCGTGTGTAATACCAGTTAACGCAGTTTGTACTTCGGATAATCCAGAACAAATACTTAAACCAACACTGCTTCCTTCGTTATTGGGTTTAACGACAACCTCATTGCCAAGTTCTTTAACCATGTCAGCAGCACTTGGTTTTTTTTCAGCGGTAAAGGTAATCGACTTTGCTGTGATGACTCCTCGTTTTACGCAGGCTTGCTTAGTCGCTGACTTATCCATCGTGAGCGCACTGGCTTTGGCATCACACCCGGCATAAAAAATTCCTGCCTTCTCGAGTAGGCTTTGCATACCACCGTCTTCACCGAAGGTACCATGCAGTGTGGAGATTACTACGGTTGGTTCACTTCCTAAGTCTGCAGGGAGTGCATTACTATCAATACGAATGAGACGCGTTGGATATGAAGCGCTCATTGCAAGAGCGCACGCTTTACCAGAGCCAAGTGAAACTTCGCGCTCGGAAGAGGTGCCGCCGTAAAAAACTGTGACCGTAGGTGTTTTCATAAAACAGAATTCCAATGACTACCAAAAAGTAATACCTCGGGTTCAAGCGTAATACCAGAAACTTCATGAACGCGTGCTCTAATTTTACGCACGAGTGCAATCACGTCTTCACTGGTAGCTCCACCCTTATTTACAATGAAATTAGCATGCACATCTGAGACCTGTGCTCCTCCAACACATGTATTTTTAAGTCCCGCTTTATCGATAAGACGTCCTGCAGAATCCTGAGGAGGATTCTTAAATATACAGCCAGCACTTGGCTCACGTGGCTGACTCTCATGCCGTTTCTTACGGTAAACATCAATTTGACGTGAAATATCGTCCGAGAGTTGTGTGGTGGCAGGCTTGATGACAGCTCCAAGCGCAATGGCATGATCTAATTCCGCACAATGACGATATCCCACATGTACATCGTCTTTTTTCAGTGTCTTTACCTCACCCTCTAAAGTCATGAGCTCTAACACGTCTACAACATCAAACATCCATCCCCCCATAGCTCCTGCATTCATTCTAAGCGCTCCTCCCACATTGCCTGGGATGCCTTCCATAAATTCAAATCCAGCTAGTCCAGCGCGTGTTGCTAGGCCGCATAAATTTTTAAGCCTAAGTCCTGCTCCTACTTTGACCGTGGTTTTATCTAACACACTAAACGTGGAAAAAGCCTCAGCTCCTAAATGAACAACAATCGCATCCACACCTTTGTCTAAAACAATCAGGTTTGATCCACGGCCGAGCATTAAAACAGGAATCTGTTTTTGTTTAGCGTAGCGTGTTAGTTTACTTAAGTCATCAACGCTAAAAGGCTCTACATAGAGTCTGGCTGCTCCACCAATCCCAATCGTTGTTTTTCTCGCTAAGGGTTCCTCACGCTTAATTTTGGAATCTACAGAAAGAAGACTTTTCAAGTCTCCTTCCACATGATCCCAAGAGTGTGTGAGTAAATCAGGCATGGCTTAGTGTCTAATTTTTGACGACTTAAGGTCAAGACACGGAACGCGTGAGATCATGAATCATTACCTCACAGGGATTGTCTTGGCTTAAGATCGCTAAATTGGCTCTAATTTTTTCTAAATGCGTGTCCGTTATACATGCTTTTAAGAAGTCCCAATCAAGGCGTGTAAGCTCTGCTTGGTTAATTACAAAGCAACCACCCTTCTTTTCAAAATAAGCGGCGTTGGCCGCCTGATGATTATCTGCTGCCTGTGGATAAGGAATTAATATAGAAGGTACCTGACAGGTTATAAGCTCCGCAATACTGCCAGCGCCAGCGCGGGAAATAACAAGATCACACGCATTCAAAAATTCTGGCATCGTGCTACAAAAGCCAATAAAGCGTGATTTAACTACTACGCCTTTGTCTGAAACTGTTTCACGTGTTTCATCCGGTCCTTTACCTAAACCTGTGACACAGAGTACTTGAATTTCATTTTTACCTAAGATTTCTACGTGATTTCTTGCCCAATCATTAAGAGCAAGAGCACCCTGACTACCACCCAGTACACCCACAACTTGCTTCGTGGGATCGAGACCAAAAAATTGTTTACACATCTCTTTATCCATCCGCTTTATTTCTCGTCTCACTGGCATTCCGATCGAGACAAGTTTTGAAGTACGCATGTGAGGAAGGGTCACTTCCGGAGGTAAATAAATACGCTGCGCCAAACGTCCTAATGTACGCATCGCAAGCCCTGGGACATGATTTGATTCATGTAAACAGACGCGGACACGGTGCAAACGAGCAGCGATAATAATCGCAGCTGACGTGAATCCTCCAAATCCTATCACAGCTTGTGGCTTAAAATTTCTCACAAGCTTTAAACAATTAAAGAATGCCTGCGTCTGTGTATAAACACATTTTACAAGTCCCACAGGCTTCCACGTAAAACCAGTCCCTGGGATCGCTCTAAACTGCAAATGCGGATACTTCTGACTTAACGTTACATCTACTTTTTTCTTACTGATAAGCAAGATAGGTTGGTGGCCCTTTTCTGTAAGCGCCTCTGCAAGTGCAATTCCTGGAGAGAGATGTCCGCCGGTTCCTCCACACGAAATCAAAAAATAACTCACGCCACTACCTCCTGGAACTGACGTTTACTATCATCAAGACCTGTTCGTCTCCAGGTACGTGCAGTATTTATAAGTACGCCTAAGAGTATCCCCATGAGCAGAAGATTAGATAATCCTGCACTAATAAAGGGTAGCGACATACCTTTTGTCGGTAAAACGCCCGTTACTACTCCAATGTTACTGATAGCCTGATAACAAATTAAAAGAATACAGCCCGTGGATAATAAATAATGAAAGAGGTTAGGCGCTCGTCGGATATGAAAATAACCTGCAATAAATATAATTCCAAAGAGAGCTACGATACCACCTGTGTAATAAAGTCCTAATTCTTCACCCACCACAGCTAAGATAAAGTCTGTGTGTGCTTCAGGTAAGAAATTGGATTGTTGTCTGCCTTGCCCTAAGCCCTCCCCACTCACACCCCCTACAGCAAAGGCGGCAAGCGATTGATACAACTGATAAGTACCTGCTTTTTTATTACCTTCTACATCCATATAAGCCATGATTCGTCGCTCACGGTTTGGATTGTGCATGACTAATAGTACGAATGCTAACGCTACAAATAAAATACTGGGTAAAATATAAATCCACCGTGCACCGGCTAAAAAAAAGAGTGTAGCACCAACCATAATGATGAGTGCCGTGGTACCAAGATCTGTTTCAACAATGATAGGTGCTGCAAACAAAACAATACCGCAGGCAGGATAAACAAATCCAAACTTGAGATCTTTAATTTTTGTTTGATACAGCGCTAAATAATGAGAGAGCCAAAAGACGATACCAAACTTAGCAAATTCTGATACCTGAATGCGAAACGGTCCATAACCCAACCACCGCTTACTTCCATTCACACTAATTCCAATATGCGGAATAAGCACCAAAATAAGCATCACAATTAAGATACCAGCTATGAGATTAGCATATTTTCTTAGCTGATCTAAATTGATCCTCACCATCACAACGCACAAAAAAAGCGCCCCAAAGACCCCACCGATTTGTTTATTTAAATAATAATAAGGTCCCTGCTTAAACGAAGCACTCGCACTAAAAAGAATCGTTAAACCCAGAAACATTAAGGCTATCGCACAAACGACGATAACCATCACGGGATCTGGTAGAAAACGGATAGCACCTTTTTCACGAACCTTGGGTTGATCGCTCATAGGTTGCCGTACTGATTCTAACCTTAGTTAGCTGGTGCTGGCTGAATCTGAATTGTTGGAACTTCTGCAGCGGGTGAAGCAGCTGGAGCTGCTTCAGGAACGGTACTGATTGCAGGAATTGCAATAGTAGGAGCTGGTACTGGTGCAGCCTTCGTAGCGCGTGCACTTGCAGGAATAATTAAGACCTGACCAGGATGTACATTCTTTGGATCAGAAATTGAATTTGCGATAGCAAGCTCACTGAGACGTACATGAAACTTACGAGCAATTGCACCGAGTGATTCTCCAGATTTAACCGTATACTTGGTTGATGATGCAGGAGCAGATGCTGCTGACTTAGGAGCAGGTGCTGCTGCTGTTGCAGGAGCTGAAGCTGTAGGTGCAGCTGCTGCCGTAGCAGCTTGTTCTGGTTTTGTTGGAATAAGAAGTTTTTGGCCAATACGAAGACTTGAACTTGTCTTCATATTATTAGCTGCTGCTAATTCAGAAACTTTTAAATGATTCTTCTTAGCAATCGTCCATAAGTTATCTCCACTCACAACGGTGTACGTGTTTGCAGAAACCACATCACTGACAGGTTGAGCAACCAGTGCCGCTTCCGTTGGAGTATTTGGACGTGTTGGACTAAATGTGATTGCAGGAGCTAAACCTTCTTCAGCTGGTGCAGCAGGAGCTGGTACTGTAAGTGCAATTGCAGGTGTAGCTGCATCTGCTTTTGCGGCAGGAGCTGGAGCGTCCTCCTTTTTGGACGTAGATTGAGCGACAGGAGCTTTAGATGTTGAGCTGCATCCAGGCACTGCGAAAAGCAATAAAAAGAATAGCGCGTGAATCCCCGCGACGATTCCGATGATTTTCATTATTTTCATAGTAAAAAAGTTAATGATTAATGGTTAAATGGAAATATTATTTAGTACTAAAAGTGACTATTTTTATCTGAGTTTGAGTGTTCCAAGACCTGCAATCGCACAAATGAGCGAAATAACCCAAAAACGAAGGACAACTTTGGTCTCAGGCCATCCTTTGCGCTGAAAATGATGATGGATTGGAGCCATAAGAAAGAAACGCTTACCCTCACCCGTGCTTCGCTTGGTGTATTTGAAGTAACTCACTTGGATAATCACAGAAACTGCCTCCCAAACAAACACTCCACCCACAATAACGAGGGTTAACGGTTGCTGAACCATAAAAGCGATCACACCAATTAATCCACCTAGTGCTAAAGAACCCGTATCACCCATAAACACTTCGGCCGGGTGCGAATTGTACCATAAAAAGGCAATACCTGCTCCAATGATTGCACCGCAGACAACTGTGAGTTCATCGGTTCCCGGCACGTGCCCAATAAATAAGTACTCAGCAATCGTGATACGACCGGCTGCATACGCCATAATACCATAAACTAGAGCAACCGAGATTGTACAACCAATCGCGAGTCCATCGAGTCCGTCTGTTAAATTAATCGCATTCGAAAAGCCAACGATCCAAAAATAAACAAGGACAAATAAAGCAACCAGGGGTAATGAACCAATCACAGGATGCTTAATAAAGGGAACCCACAGTTCTCTTATCTTTTGAGCGCTCATTGGGTGCAGACATAAAATAACAACTGCTACTATAGTCGTTAGCGTCTGCCATAAAATTTTTTCCTTAGAACTAATTCCGTCCCTACTCTTTCTGATTACCTTTAAGTAATCATCTCTAAACCCAACGGCCGTGAGTGCTGTAAAGACAAACAAAGAAACAAATACCCATACATTAGGAGCTGCCCACAGGGCAGAACTCACAAACACACAAATAAAAATAAGCAGTCCACCCATCGTTGGTGTATTTTTCTTATCAAAGCGGGTCGCTAAATCACCGGTTCTATCATCATCGTAATGCTGCCCAAATTTAAGAGCTCGAAGACGACCAATGAGCCAGGGTCCAATGATAAAGCCAATCAAAGCTGCCGTGCCCGTAGCGCAAAGGGTACGTAGCGTAACATACCGTAAAAGACGTAACGGACCAAAGGTTGTAAAATAATGAGCAAAATAGCTTAACATGGTAAATTAGTGACTTGCGGTGGACTTAATCAGATCTGGAATGTAGGTTTCTAAAGCATACCGGCGACTTCCCTTCATAAAAATTGCTCCACGAAAGGAAGCGATTTTCGACTGAACTATATCACGACTTGGGTTAATGTGTGCCTGAGTAGGTGGTAAGTTACTCGCAATATAGTGAGCATTATCACCTAATAAAATAACCTCATCCGAAATTTTTAACTTAAGCGATTTTCCAAATTCAGTGTGATACTCTGCAGCTTTAGCACCTAATTCTTCCATACACCCAATCACAAATAAACGCTTTGTATGATTTGCACTGGCACGCTCGAAGGCACTTAGGGCATCAAGCATGGAGGCTGGATTTGCATTATAACAATCCAGATAAATCAAACGCTCTTTATCCGTAAGAATCTGACCGCGCATGGACGGGGCGTGCCATGTTTTAAGGCGACTATTTAAGACCTCACTTGGGATACCTAAATCAAGAGCGACAAGAAGCGCTAATCCTGCATTGGACGCCATACCGTCACTGACTCGAGGTAAACTAAAATTAACCTGAGGTAGTGTATCACCACACAAACTGAGTTCAGTCGTAGTCGCAGTATGCGTTAGCGTTACAAGAGCACCCTTTTCCTCACTGCCTAAAATACACACCTTGCCGGTTAATGCTTTAAAAGCGTGGTAAGCAAGACAGCTAGCAGGAAAAAACCGTGTACCCGATCTAACCTTTTGCAGGAGTACTGATTTCTCGTTAGCAACACCTTCTAAGGTAATCAGTTTCTCTAAGTGTGCCGGTGCAATTAGTGTAACGACAGCACTATCTGGCTGAATCATATCAGCTAAGAGCTGCATTTCAGAAGGACCACTAATTCCTGCCTCAATCACAGCATGGGTATGCTTACGAGGATCTATCCGTGTTAACGTTAAAGGCACCCCCAGTTCGTTATTTAAATTTCCTTCGGTTGAGAGAACCGTGTCTTTTCCACCTAAGAGTAACGCCAAAATTTCTTTTGTTGATGTCTTACCAGCACTCCCCGTTACTCCAATGACAGGGCCTTTAAATTCTAGGCGGTGATTCTTTGCAATAAGCTGAAATGCTTTGACCGTATCTTTTACTACCAACTGCGAAATATCTACATCAGGAACATAGTTCTGAACCAGAGCACAGCTTGCTCCTGCCTGTTTTGCATCGTTTAAAAAATGATGTCCGTCTCTTTTTTCTGTTTTAATCGCAACAAACATCGCACCTGCTGCGCAGTGACGTGAATCAATACTAAATGAAGTAATCTCTGCACTCGGTAGAGACGTCCATTTACCTTCTGTCCATGTACTTAATTTATGTGCCGAAAATAAGCTCATGCGACTTCTTCTTTAGGCAGTTTACTTAAGATTAATTCAGAAGCTACCTGTCTATCATCAAACGGATGCATAGCACCACCGACCTGTTGAAAACTTTCGTGACCTCTCCCAGCAATAACAACCGTGTCTCCTTTTTTCGCGACATCGAGTGCAACATTAATAGCACGTCTACGATCCTCTACCCATGCAATCCTTGCGGGATCGCGCACCCCTTGATGCATATCGCTAAAAATCGCTTCTGGTGTTTGCTCGTAACTGTTATCGAGCGTTGCAAAGGAAAAATCAGCATGTGCTTGTACTACCTGAACCAGTGCTTTTCTTTCTGCTAAACTGCGATTACTCGCACTTCCAAATACGACAAGTAAACGTCCTGAAGTTAACTTTCTTAAGGCCTCTAACGAACTATAAAACGCATGACTAGTTGGTGCATGATCAACAAACACGTCATAAGCCTGTCCAACCTCAATACGCTGCATGCGCCCTGGAATATCTTGGAAGTGCTTTAAGCGGTTTAAAAATAAGATCGGATCTTTATCTAGTCCTAAACAGGCTGCTGATGCGCACAGTAAATTGGTAAGATTAAAGGAACCAACAAGATCTAAGCGAAATGCCGCTTCACTGGTAGAACCATCTAGTTTTTTCCACTTTAAAACTCCTGACGTCCCCAAACTCGTTGCAACAACCTGATCAACTCTAACGACTGCTGACTCATCATACCCCACCGTTATAAGTCTTACCTGAGGTGCCGTTTCTTTGATTTCTGATGCTAACTTGGCACCAAAGCCGTCACTGATATTAACTACAGCAACTTCTGGAGCTCTGCCTAATTTACCTGTGAAGAAATCAACCTGGTTTTTAAATTCCTGATCTACCTTTTCTGGATCTACTGAATTCAGATTGGTAAAGACAGCCACTTTTAACTGAAGCGCATGAATATGTTCACGCTTAAGAGCTTCAGATTCAATTTCCACAATGGCTCGGCGAAGTCCTGCGTCACGCATTTGCGCCATCATTCCAAATAAATCAATAGCGCTTGGCGTTGAGGTATAAGAAGGAACTGTCCGTGTTCCTAAATCATAACTAATCGAACTGAATAGACCAGATGGCTCCGCATCACCGAGAAGTGCTTTGATTAAATAGCCTACGGTTGTTTTTCCATTACTTCCTGCAATACCCACAAGCCCTAACGAGGTATCAGGTGATTTAAAATAACGTTTAGCTACTTTAACTAAAACGGATTCAACCTGCTTAACTTTAACATATGTAACTTTACTCGGAAGAGCGCTGGGCATTTTTCCTGTGACGATAGCTGTAGCACCGCGACTGATTGCTTCATCAATATCGGCAGACCCGTTACGAACATTTTCCTCTAATACAAAAAAAACGTTACCCGGAACAACTCGCCTACTCTCAGTAGCTAATCCTGAAACAGGACATTCTAGCGGACCTTTAACTAACTGGACTTCATCATCATTGAGATAATCAGACAGCTTCGGTGCACGTGCAATAAAGCGGTTGAGGGCTTTTAACTCACGCACTGGTTTTGTTTTGGCCTTATCTGCTAAAGCATGAATTAAGGCATAATCGTGTGTTAGGTATCCGATCATGGATTACCTCCTTGCGTAACAACCATCGAGCGACCTGCAGCACCAAGTACCGACGGTGCACGAATTGCCATATAAGGAATGAGCTGTTCACCTAAGTGCTTAAACGAAGGTGCTGCTACGAGACCGCCGTAACCAATCTTACCTGGGGTACGTGCATCAGCATCATCCACAATCACAGAAATTTCTACTTGAGGATCCGTTGCTGGGAAAAAGCCTACAAAGGAGGAAACGTGATGCGTTTTAGAATAAACTAATTTACTCTTACCGCTCGCCATTTGCATCGGCACTAATTTTTGCGTCGTTCCTGTTTTTCCACCTACTTCGTAACCAGGTATCGCAGCTCTAAAACCAGTACTATCAGAACCAGAGGTTACCCCAAGTAACATGCGTGCCATTGTTTTTGCAGTACTTGCTTTGATAACACGGCGTTCTTCCACACGGTCAAAACGGCAAACAATATCACCATTTGAATCGCGTATGCGTTTAATGATTTGCGGTTTTAAAAGTACACCACCACTTGCAATAACACCCATCGCTTGATGCATTTGGAGTGCTGTAGCAGCAACGGACTGCCCCATCGGAATACGTGTGAATGTGAGACCATCCCAATATTTTGGTGGTGGAACGAATATTCTAAAGGTACGAGCATCCGGTTCGTTACCAACAGGAAAACCGGTTGGTAAACCAATACCAAAAGAATGCATATAATCATAAAAGCGCTGCTCACCTAGCTTCATCGCCAGTTGAACTGCTCCTTTGTTTGAGGAGTGAGCAATGATTTCTGAAACAGTCAGTGGATGATCAAAGTGATCACTCTTATCCTCTGCTGGAAGCGGCTTTATCTTTCCCTTGTATTCAATTTCTTTGAGTGTGCAGTCAAAGGTCGTATTTGGATTTACTAAGCCATCATCAAGCGCTGCAGATGCTGCAATAATTTTAAATACGGAGCCTGGTTCGTATAAATCAGAGACTGCCACATTGCGCATCTTCGATAACTCTGATGCAGGTAGCTTATTATATTCGTTTAAATTAAACGTGGGATAATTTGCCATCGCCAGAATAAATCCCGTTCTTGGATCTGAAATAATGATAGTGGCTTTTTGTGGAGAATATTTATCCCGAATTTCTTGTAGTTCAGCCTCTGCTAAGTGCTGAATTGCGGAATCAATCGAAAGATCAACCGAGTAGCCATCGGCAGCGGGCACTTCTCTGGTTCTAAACTGAGCCAGCTCCCGTTGTTTACCATCCTTCTCGGTTTCAACCCAACCATCTTGTCCTCTTAAAAAGAAGTTAGCGTAATGCTCAATACCGGTAAGAGGTACTTCTTGATGATTTAAGTATCCAATTAAATGCGAGGCTAATTCATTATGAGGATAGGCCCTACGGTACACATTCGTACCATAGACTCCATGTATCTTTAGTTTTTCGATCTCTGCATACCGGGCTTGGTCGATTCCTTTACTTAAGCGGGCATAGCGAATTAAGCGCTTACCCGTATTATCCGCCTCGTCCATGACGGTAGAATCGTCATTGTCTGCCTGAACCGTCGGATTCTCAATTTTAGGAAGTGTAACACCAGGCATGTCCTGCGTTATTTCCGTCTGCTCTTTTTCTACTTTGGGTTGATTACTCTCTAAATGAAACACCAAGCCTTGGGGGTTTTTTACGCCAGTAACAGAGGCCTCACGGTACTTGGTGGTTAAAATGGTTTTTAATTCTTCAAAAGGCATTCCTAGCAGCTCAGCTAGTTGTGGCCATTTGGACTCTTCCTTATCTCTTAAAACACTAGGGTCTACTCCAACTTCTACGACCGACATGCTTGTTGCAAGCAGTGCCCCATTGATATCACGAATATCACCACGCCTTGAATACGTGGGAATAATTTCATGTCTTACGTGTTCTACATAACTTAAATAGTGATTTCGTTTCAGTACATGTAAGGAGTATAGCCGATATTCGAGCGACCCAAAGACGCACAGTGCTAAGACTGCGATAAACGTCATTCGGTGACTGGAGGCAAACCCCTTTGACATAAATTAACGCTGCACAGGAATGCTAAAGGTAATGGGTTTAGGAGCCGCTGAATTAATTCCTCGGTCCGTTAAAATGCCTTGGTCTCTTTTTGCAGTAAGACGAGCGACTGAATTCTGAGCGATAATTTGAACCTGGCCTTCTTGAGGAGGAACAAGTCCTAAGTGCCACTCATTATTTTTCTTAAGCAGCGCTGTAATATCCTGCTCTTCAGCGACCCAAGCAGTGACTTGCTGATTTAAGCGCCCTACTTCAACAATATGATTTTCAATCACTTTATTCTCATTAGCAGCGACTGAAATCTGATGGCGCATCCACACAGAACCTAAGCCAATAGCGCCGCTACCGCAGACGACTAACATCGTTCCCATCACGAAGGGATTAACAAAGGCTCGGTTTTGTAGCGTTTTCATAAGTGTATTTAAATTTTAGTTACAGTTTTTTTATAGCCCTCAACTTGGCTGAACGACTGCGAGCGTTATTTTCAATTTCTAAATCGGTCGGAATTTCTGGACGCTTTGTAAGCGCTTCCGCTTTTTTGACGCGTAAATCTTGAGGCATAGAATCCTCTTCACTTTCAGGCATTCCGCACCAGCGGCGCATCGCACGCTTCACAGCACGGTCCTCTAATGAGTGAAAACTAATCACACATAAAACTCCGCCTGATGCTAAACGCTCAAAGGCCTCTGGAAGTGCTTTTTCTAAAGCGCCTAGTTCATCGTTTACTGCGATACGAATCCCTTGAAATGAACGTGTTGCTGGATGAATACGTGCTACGCGTCTTTCCCTTTCAGGAATCGCATTAACAATCGTTTCAGCAAGAGACGAAGTACGAGCAAGCGCTCCCGTTCCACGAGCAGCAATAATTGCCCGAATAACACGCTTCCACTGCTTTTCTTCGCCGTAGTCACGAATCGCTAACACAAGCATGGATTCTGAGGCACTCTCTAACCACTCTGACGCGGATACCCCACTGCGAGGATCCATGCGCATATCCGCTGGAGCATCTGAGCGAAATGAAAACCCACGCTCCCGGTTGTCTAACTGAAATGAGGAAACGCCTAGATCAAATAAGATTCCATCAAAGTCACGGTTTGGAAGAGATCCAAGATCTCCAAAGTTTAGATCAACTAATTGAAATCGGTCTTGATATTTTTTGGAAAGCTCCGCTGCTCTTGCCTGTGCATCAGGATCACGGTCTAAAGCAATCACTGAAACCTTGCTTGCTGAATCGAGGAGAGCTTGCGTGTGTCCGCCACCACCAAACGTGCAATCGAGATAGCGAGCACCTTCTTTAGGAGCGAAAAATTTTAAAACCTCGTTTAGTAAAACAGGTTTATGCCCCACAGGTGCTGCGGCGTTTGCGACAAAAGTTGTGTCGTACGCTGTCATCAAATTCCTAATCGGCGCATTAAATCGCCGAAGTTCTCACCAGACGTACGGTCTTCAACTTTGCTCCAACGTGCTGGCGAATAGAGATTAAATTTTGTGAGCGAACCTACGAGGACAGCCTCTTTGCTGATGCCCGCGTGCTTGAGTAAGGCTTCATCCACACCAACACGACCTTGCTTATCAAAGGCGAAGGTTTGTGTTTGTGCGAAAAACCGTGCTGCGAAATCTTGCGCTGCTCCATCGCTTAGCGCCATCTGCGCAATTTTTTCGTGAAGCTTTTCTACTTCAAGTGGAGGTAACACAGCGATGTAACCATCTGGATGTGGAGTCGCTAAGAAACTCTCTCCTTCAGCATGTGCAGTTCTCCACGCAGACGGGATCGTTAAACGACCTTTATCGTCCAAGTTGTGCCTAAAAAGGCCGGTGAAAAATGCTTTGCCAGGAAGTGACATGAAAGGGTGTAAACGGGGTATTTGCCCCACAACGCCCCATTTCTCCCCATTTTACCCCACTTTTGCAAGTAAATCCGCTCTGAAAACTTCATTTTTTTATCCCCAAGTTATTCACATCGTTTTGAGCCCATTTTTTCGTAACCCATGGGCTACCGTTTTTTGTCATAAAATGGGCTCATTTTTAGGCCTCTTGACATACCCGATTGGTACCCATCAAATCCTCAAAACCCCATGCCCTTTATTTCGGTAAAACAGATCAAAAATGACTACGATGTCATTGTTGTTGGATCAGGAGCAGCAGGTGGCCAAGCCGCCTACAATTTAACCTTGGAAGGCATCAAAGTACTGATGCTTGAATCGGGTAGAAATTACGATCCCGTCTCTGAAACTCCTATGTTTCAGACGAACGGTGACGCTCCCCTTCGAGGTGCAGAAACGCCAGATAAACCACTTGGCTTTTTTGACTCCACGGTGAATGGCGGCTGGGTGATTCCAGGCGAGCCTTACACAAGTGCCTCATCCCATCCCGACCAACGCTACATGCTCTGGAGATCACGTATGTTGGGTGGCAGAACAAACCACTGGGCACGTAACGCGTTTAGAAACGGACCCTATGATTTTAAGCCAAAAGATAGAGACGGTTTAGGAATCAACTGGCCTATCAGCTATGAAGATGTAGCACCCTACTACGATAAAGTTGAAATGCTTGTCGGAGTTTATGGGGACGCAGAAGGCATTGAAAATAGTCCTGATTCTCCTCCTGGAATTCTCTTACCTCCACCGAAACCACGGCTTGGTGAAATCTTAGCTCAGCAGCGTGGAAAAAAACTAGGAATTCCGATTGTTGCTATGCATCGAGCCGTACTGAGTACCCGCTTAGATGCAGACAATATACCTAGGAAACTACATCCAAATAATCCGCTTGCCCAGCGCTTAGTCGCTGAATCTATGCGAAATAGAGCGGCTTGTTTTTGGGCTACTCCGTGCAACCGTGGTTGTGCCATTCGGGCAAATTACCAGTCCCCTACCGTTCACTTACCACCTGCTTTAGCCAGTGGTAATTTAGATATTTTAACCGACGCTGTTGTTCGTGAAGTCACCTTAAATAATGCAGGCCTTGCTGACGGCGTTCACTTCATCGACCGAAATACGAACCAAGAACATCATGTCAAAGCTAAGGCTATCATTTTAGGAGCGGGTTCAACCGAAACAATTAAGATATTATTTAATTCTAAATCAAATCGCTACCCACAAGGTTTAGGCAATTCTTCGGGCTATTTAGGTAAGTATTTGATGGATACGGTAGGTACATCCCTCAGTGGACACATTCCTCTTTTAGAGGACTTACCACCCATGAATGAAGACGGTGCCGGCGGAGATCACGTCTATGCACCGTGGTGGTTAAACAAAGAACAAATCCAAGGTAAACTTGGCTTTGCACGCGGCTATCATATCGAATTCGCCAGTGGTAGAAAAATGCCAACCATGACCACGGCAAATAGTCTCGAAAACTACACACACGGCTCCTATGGAAAGCAGTTTAAAAAGGATGCAAGGCGTTACTACGGAGCATCCATTTCCTTCTCTGGCAGAGGAGAAATGATTCCAAATGAGGACTCCTTCTGTGACTTAGATCCTGTCGTTAAAGATAAATGGGGAATCCCTGCTATGCGCTTCCACTGGAAGTGGTCTGACCATGAAGTAAAGCAAGCTATCCACATGCAACAAACCTTTGCTGATTTAATTCATGCGATGGGTGGCAAAGTAACCACCAAGCCAGATCCTAAAGGACGTGGAAATATTCTCCCTGGTGGCCATGTTAAACATGGTGTTGGTGGAGCAATCATGGGTAGTAATCCGCGTACCTCCGTGACTAATAGCTACGGACAACTCTGGGATGCTAAGAACGTGATGATTGCTGATGCAGCTACCTTCTGCTCAAACGCTGATAAAAATCCGACCATTACAATTCTTGCCCTAGCTTGGCGTGGCACAGAGCACCTCATTGAGCAAATGAGGCAAGGCTCACTGACATAAAAAAACCTCGGGCGTTTTAACCCGAGGTTTGAGTAAAATGAAGGATACGCTTCTTAGTGTAGACGGCTATGTTTACGGCTGTACACGAAGTAAATGATGATACCAATCACCATCCATACGATTAAGCGAAGCCACGTATCAAACGGTAAAGCAAGCATCTGAACTAAGCAGACAAGGGCTGCTAAAATAGGCACTAAAGGAACCCATGGAGTTCTAAAAGGTCGTGGTAAATCAGGACGGCGCTTTCTAAGTAAGATGATACTTAAACTAACAATAACGAAGGCAAAGAGTGTACCAATCGATACCAGCTCACCTAAGAGCGCTAGCGGTAAAAGACCTGCAAACACACAGGCAATCGCTCCCGTTAATAGTGTTGTAATATAAGGTGTTTTGAAGCGTGGGTGAATTTTAGCAAATACGGGCGGAAGTAAGCCGTCATGAGCCATCGAGAAGAAAATACGAGGCTGACCCATAAGCATGACTAGAACAACCGAGCAAAGGCCTGCCATCGCAGCAATTTCTACCACAAAGCGTAAAACAACCGGTGCGTTCGCAGCTTGAAGAGCAAATACAACCGGAGCATCAACTTTGAGTGAGGAGTAATGCTGCATGCCGGTGAGAACCAAAGAGAGTGAAATAAAAAGCACCGTACAAACAGCCAGTGAACCTAAGATACCGATCGGCATATCTCGCTTTGGATTTTTCGCTTCCTGTGCAGACGTTGAAACAGCATCAAAGCCAATATAGGAAAAGAAAATAACCGCAGAACCTTTAAAAATACCACTCCAGCCAAATTGACCGAAAATACCTGTATTTTGAGGGATGAAAGGCGTCCAATTTTTAGTCGCAAGCCCTGGGTGTTGTAATAAAAACCAAATACCAAAGCCAATCACAGCTATAAGCACAGAGACTTTGGTCACCACCATTAAGTTATTGAAGGCAGCAGACTCTTTAATGCCTACGACTAAGAGTAAGGTAATAGCGATTACGATACAGGTTGCTGGAAGATTCATTAAAGCACCTGTCGCAACCAAGTGTCCATTGACATATTCCCAAGGAGCCGTGGCAAGTGAGTGAGGTAGTACAATACCAAATTCCTTTAAGAAACCTTGGAAGTGACCTGACCACCCTACTGCAACAGTCGGTGCACAAAACAGATATTCTAGAATAAGATCCCAGCCAATAATCCATGCGAAAAATTCGCCAAGTGTTGCATAGGAATACGTGTAAGCACTTCCTGCAATTGGAATCATGGACGCAAATTCAGCATAACAAAGTCCTGCAAATAAACAGCCAAGACCTGAAATGATAAAAGAAATCGCAATAGCAGGTCCTGCATATTGTGCGGCCGCTTGACCGGTTAATACAAAGATACCAGCACCAATCACAGCACCAATGCCAAGACTCACGAGATTAGTTGCCGATAAAGTCCGATGAAGACCTTGACTATCTTGCGATTGCAACTGCAGGGACTCCATCGATTTCGTTCTGAATAGACTCATAGTTTGGTAGTATAAATAAAACGCTAAGCAGATTAAAAATTTAAAGGGGGTAAATTTTTAGTACGTCGTTAGATCAAAGTGATTTCGCAACTAACTCAAGACATTCGAAAAACTCATTTTGAGGACGATTCATTTTCCTAAGCCTTGATTCACGCATAGCTAGTCGTGCAAGGTGCACGAACGTTTTATTTTTTTGTAAGTACTTCATGGTCATTACTACAGGAAGCTGAGTGAGCCATAAATGTGCCAAAAAGGCCCTTTTTTATAATACACGTAAAAATTTCATGATTATTTTATATAATATTACTAATCATATACTTAAGAATGTATAAATCGACTTAGGAACGGCTTTTTTGCGCGGTAAATCGGTAAGGGAACCTGGAATGAACCAGGAAGAAACCATAACCGATATGAAAACAGTCCTGCTCGTTACACTCATTATTACAACATTCCTAAAGACGCATTTAAGCGCTCAAACGACCACCCCATCAGCGGAAGATTTTTTATACGCCATTCGAGAAGTAGAAACCGGTAATTGCTATGACGCACCCACGGGATCGTGCGGCGAAGAAGGCGCATATCAATTTAAGAAAAGCGTTTGGGCACAACACACAAATGTGTCTTTTCATGAAGTACACACACACTATTCAGATACGGTCGCCTTAGCTCACTACAACTGGATTATTAAGCGGCTAAAACACGCGCACATCACTCCCAGTATTTCTAAAATTGCTGCCGCTTGGAACTGTGGAGTAACTGCAGTCATTCGTGGTAAAATACCTCATTCGACGAAAGACTACGCAGAGCGTGTTTCTAATCTTGCCCTCGATCATGCAAAAAATCGCATGTTAGAAACCTATGCGGACAATCGTTAAGGTCTACCTAAGTCAAAAAGATCCGTCGTACGACTATAGGTATCTCGTCCTAATCTACCCACTAAATTCAGCTTTACAGGATCAGGATATCCGTCACTCGCTAAAACGTTTTCATCTACATAGGCAGATACAATACGTCCAAACACAACCTGAGCGTTTGCTCCTACGGGATAAATATCATGTAACACACACTCGAAAGCAACCGCTGCACTGGTAACGCGGGGCGGTTTTACTTTTGAACTAGGAGTTTGCGGAATGGAAAAGGTAGTAAATTCACTTTCATCATGAGGAAGTGGATACGATGACATATTCATCGCCTCCACATCTTTATAGGCTACTACATTAACAACAAATTCCTTAGTCGCTTCTATATTTAAAAGTGTGTCCTTTTTTTGTCCGTCTCGGTTATTAACCGGAACAAACATTAGTACAGGGGGATAAGCTGAAACTGCCTGAAAAAAACTAAAGGGAGCCAAATTAGTAATCCCAGAGAGCGACTGCGTAGACACCCAAGCAATCGGCCTAGGTCCAATCGAATTAATCATCCAACCGTATGCATCACGTGGATTCGCTTTGGCGAAATCAATGATCATGTCTTAAGGTGTTTTAACGGATTTTAGAAATTCAGTGAATGCCGTTTTTTGTGCCATGACTGCATCCTTAGAACCCGTAAGTTTAAAGAACCACGTACTCCCATTCCAAGGTAGTAGCGCTGCAACGATGGCTTTAGAATTAGTACCAACCGCTTCTATCACCATAAAATGAAGCCCATGTACCTCAAGAGTCGTGCTCGTTTTATCAAGCTCTGCTTGATCAATTGCAGATAATCCAACCTGATTTCTCCAGCGATTTACATTTGCAAGCGGACCACCTACATCACCCGGGAATGCACTGATTGCGATCTCTGCTTCACCAGCACTGAACGTGGCCTTACGCATCGCTACCGCTGGCTTTAAGGTCCATGCCTTATTCGGCGTCCAAAGAAGAGAAGCTCCGTCGCTTGTTGGTACTGCTGTGGAACTCATATCCATAGGAGCACCGATGAGCGGAGGCGTGGCTGCAACAGGAACAACTGAAGCTGAAGCATTCAGCGATTTTAAAAATGAAACGAAATTATTTTTCTGATCATTCACAGCTGCAGGCTCACCAAGTAATTTAAAGAACCAAGCTTTTCCACCTAACCTAAGCCATGCGGCTAACATGCGCTTTGCTGGTTTTCCACCAGTCGCGCTCCCTGCAGAATCAGTGAGTTGTAATGTACCAGCAGCAGATTGAATAGGAAGTAAAGCACTTGAGAGTTGATCTTGTGTTAAAGGATTTAATCCAACTTGTCCTCTCCAGCGGTTTACATTTGCTAAGTCATCTCCCCCATCCCCTGGAAACGACACAACAGAAATATCCAAAGCATCCGTTGATACCCCTTGTACAACAAAGGTTGCAACACGCATACCGGATGCAGGCTTACTTTCCCAACCCTGTGGCAAGGTCCAAGTTAACGTACCTGTTGGTTGATTTACTGGCTTACTTTCGTCAGCAAATGCAGGCGCTGGAGCATCATCCTCTTTAGGAATTTGATACCGCGTAATTTGCTTATCACGGCAGCCAGATGCAATAACACATAAAGTAATAATTACAGGGCAAAGAAAACGTGAGTAAGCCATAAATGAAATTATCCTAAAATGTAATCTCCACCGATCGATTACACAAGCTCTGTAACAAGGCCTGCGTAAAGCTATTATCTTTTAACACAAACGTCATTAAAGTTAGCACTAATAACCTAAGATCTTGTCGACAAATATGCTTAGTAGGCGTTCGATAAAGGTTATGAAAGTAAGAAGATTAATTACCCTCCTTAGCCTTGCTTCCCTCCTTAGTCCGCTATCCCAGGCTATCACGACTCCTGGCTTACAAAGTGATGGTTCTATCCTCCTTCACAATCAGTGGCCAATCAGACCTGCGGGTACACAACTTGCCTTAGACGAATTTCCTACAGCTGTTGCCGTACACCCTTCAGGCAACTATGCCGCAGTCATTCATGCAGGCAGTGGAAAACATAGTATCTGGCTCATTGACTTAAAAACGCAAAAAACAGCCCAGATCGTTTCTATCGTAGAAACCTTCAACGGAGTCTCTTTTTCAAGTGATGGCAAACTCCTTGCCTTAAGCGGTGGTAGCGAACCACTCATTCGACTCTTTACCTTTTCTGACGGGACCTTACATGACCATAAACCCGTTATTATTGGTCAAACAAAAGACCGTGCAATTGTAAGTGGAGTAAGTTTCATACCTAATACCCATACAGTCCTTGCTACACGTCTTTTAGAAAACGACATTCACTGCGTTGATTGCGATACAGGTATTAAACTTTGGACTACACACCTAGGTGAAGCGTTAAGTGCCAATAAACATGCTCCTGCCCTTGAGCCTAAAAATTTAAATGCACCTAACGACGTTGAAGGTGCAAATGAAATCATACAGGGTGAACAACCTTTAAACATTCTATGCGATGATTCAGGGAGTCATGTCTATGTCAGTTTATGGGGACAATCTAGCGTTGCAGTCTTAAATGCTAAAGATGGCCAAGAAATCACGCGTTATGCCTGCGGTTTACATCCTAACTCGCTACAACTATCCCCGCGCAATGGAATCTTTGATTCCGGCAAACGCCTCTATGTATCAAATGGCGGACTTAATACTGTAACAGTCATCGATACAAGTGACGGACATGTACTAGAACAATTAAATACCTCTATTATTCCAGGAACTACTCCAGGCTCCACACCCGAAAGCCTTGCATTAACTCGGGACGGAAAAACGCTCTACGTTGCAAACGCCTCTAATAATAATATCGCTGTATTTGACGTATCGAAAGCAGGCAATTCTAGCCCTATTGGATTCATACCAACGGGATGGATGCCAACAAGTGCTTCTCTTACATCCAAAGAAGATACCTTACTGGTGATTAGCGCACGCGGCTTAACTCCTAAGCCAAACAATATCGGTGAAACGACTAAATTTAAATATATAGCAACCTTGTTTGAAGGTTCTCTCGGATTTATTTCACTTCCTAAGGGTGAAGCCTACCTAAAACAGTTAGCGTTATGGACACGTGATGCTCAAACGTGCATCCCTGCAAATCACACCCCAATAGCTAAAGAAATTTTAGCTCTCCAAACAACACCTGAGAAAAAATCTCCGATTACTCACGTTATTTATGTGATTAAAGAAAACAGGACCTATGACCAAGTTTTTGGTGATATTAAAGAAGGCAACGGAGACCCTGCCTTATGTTTATTCCCAGAAAATGTAACTCCTAACTTACATGCTTTGGCTAAACAATTTGTTCTCTTAGATAATTTATACGCAAATTCAGAAATTAGTGCGAGTGGTCACGAATGGAGTATGGCAGCTTACTGCTCTGAATTCGTAGAAAAGATCTGGCCACCAGACTATGGTCACAGAACTCAAGTTACAGGTCTAGCACAAGAAAACTTCCCTTATCCCGCTGAAGGCCATTACGCTGCCGCTTTCCCAGCATTAGGCTACATTTGGGATCAAGCCGCAAAAGCACATGTAACATACAGAACCTACGGTGAATTTATAAATAACGGCAAATCTCCTAACGATCCTGTAACTGCTTCTGTTCCTAGCCTAGAAGGCCACTTTGATCCTTACTTTAGAGGTTTTGACTTAAGCTACTCCGAACAAAAACGTGCCTCCGAATTTATTTCTGAGTTAAAGCGTTTTGAAAAAGAAGGCGATATGCCTCAGTTGCAAATTGTTCGTTTTGGTAACGATCATACCATGGGCGCAAAAGCTAATGCTCCAACACCGCGTGCATTAGTAGCAGATAATGATTTAGCGGTAGGTCGTCTTGTCGATGCGGTTAGCCATTCAAAATTCTGGGACAGTACGCTGATTCTTGTCATTGAAGATGATGCTCAAAATGGACCTGACCACGTAGATGCTCATAGAACTGAAGCACTCGCGATTAGTCCTTACACACAAAAAGGCAGTGTAGATTCAACTCCTTATACGACCTGCTCGATGCTCCACACGATGGAACTCGTACTAGGCATTGAGCCAATGTCAGAATTTGATGCGAATGCAGAACCTATGTGGGGATCATTTCAAGGAACCCCTAACTTAGCGACCTACACCGCTCGTAGCGCAACGATTGATTTAAATGAAAAAAATCCAGCCGGAACACGCGGAGCAAAAGTATCTTCTAGCTTTGATTTTTCTAAAGAGGACTTAATCGACGATATAGCACTTAACCAAGTTGTGTGGAAAACCGTTAAGGGCGAAAAATCCAAGATGCCTGCCCCGATTCATTCTGCGTATGTGCGCACCATAAAACACGCTACCGATAGCGACGGTGACGATGATTAATCCAAAACATATTCAAATCATTGGAAACGAAGTGGCGATTGCGTGGAGTGATGGTGTAGAAAGCTATTACACCGGTGAATTCTTACGTGCCGCCTCCCCGAGTGCTGACAACCTAGGTGAGCGTGATATCTTCGGAAATCAGTACGGCGGAGATGGCCCTCGCCATTTCCCAGGGGTTACGGTCGTTAATTATGAATTTGTAGGTAACTATGCACTTCGCTTTGATTTTAGCGATGGCCATAGAACAGGGCTTTACACGTACGATTACTTAAGAAGACTTAATCATTCTAAAACATCATGAGTATTCCCGTTTTTCCAGCACGGACAAACACAGCCGATATTGAACTCGGTCAATTGCTACAGCCAAAATTTGGCTCAGATGGCCTTATTCCTTGTATCACGACCGATCATATCACCAATGAAGTGCTTATGTTTGCCTTCATGAATGCGGAATCACTTGCTCATACGCTAAAATCAAAAAAAGCAACCTACTGGAGCCGCTCACGTAACAAGCTTTGGATTAAAGGTGAAGAATCTGGTAACGCTCAGTTAGTTAAAGAGCTTCGGGTCGACTGCGACCAAGACGTTATTTTACTGAAAGTAGAAAACGTAGGCGGCGCTTCATGCCACAATGGCTACCCATCCTGCTTCTACCGCAAATTAAGTGACTCAGCAGATGCAGATAATCCAGCATCAATGAAACTCGAATTTGCAGCGGACCGCGTATTCGATCCTAAAGACGTCTACAAGAAAAAGCACTGATCAAGCATCGAGTGCTTGATCATCCAGTACCATAAACATCAAGTCCGCTGAGGAAACGACTTGGTCATTCACCGCACATTCTGCGGTTGCTGTAGCCAATTTTCCACCGCGTGACTTGAGTAGTTTTGCGGTAATCACAAGTTGGTCACCAGGACGAACGGGCTTACGGAATTTAACTTTATCCGCACTCATAAAAAATGCGGTTTTTGACGTATTGCCAGACATACGAAGCATTAAGATACCAGCGGCTTGCGCCATGGCTTCGAGCTGTAAAACACCTGGCATAACCGGATTTCCTGGGAAGTGCCCATTAAAATACGGTTCATTAATCGTCACATTCTTAATCGCAACGATTTCATCTGTACCCTTAAATTCGAGTACGCGGTCAACCATCACAAACGGATAGCGATGTGGGAGCGTCTCTAAAACACGGCGTATATCAAGGGACGTTTCTGTGGCTAAATTAAACTTAAGAGGAGCTGCTGCTTTCTTTTTTCCTGATGCTTTAGCCTCTTTTAATTTATCAAATAATACTTTGGTTAATTCCGCATTGATTGCATGTCCAGGACGTGTTGCCACGATGTGTGCTTTAAGCGGTTTACCAAGTAAAAGAATATCACCAATGATATCTAAAATTTTGTGACGAACGAATTCATCCTTAAAGCGTAACGGTTCTTTTGAAATGATTGCGTCACCTTTAATCACGACAGCGCAGTCGAGTGAGCCGCCGCGAATCTTACCGAGTTTAATTAGCTCTTCGATATCTTCGTAAATGGTGAAGGTACGTGCAGCAGCAATTTGTGACTGATAAACCTCAGGGTCTATCGTAAGAGACAAATGCTGCGTGTGTATACCGCGGTCATCAGCCGAGGTGCATGAAATTTTTAAGCAGTCACTGGGTAGTGCTATGATAGACGAATT
>Ga0207956_1000054_pt1 | contig 41033 bp, 40 predicted proteins | sample CryBogCBE25Jul07_FD_184580 | JGI IMG/M metagenome (GOLD analysis project Ga0207956, IMG submission 184580) | Freshwater microbial communities from Crystal Bog, Wisconsin, USA - CBE25Jul07 (SPAdes) (version 2) | ecosystem: Environmental > Aquatic > Freshwater > Lake | place: Crystal Bog...
GAACGTTGTGCGCACTAGGAATAAGGCGGTCCCCATCCCTCCATTCATAAAAATCCAGATGCTTATCTGGACGAGCAAAAGGGAGTGCCAGTCTTCGCCCTAGAGCATTTTTAGACCAGTCAACTAAGGTTGATCGTAAATCCAGCTCATCTTGAATCGGCCAATAGAGGGCGATGGTTTCTAGCAAAAGACCGCCTGTTTCCAAAAATCGATTGAGATGCGTAATTAAGCGATCTGTTATTTGGGGGTAATTTTCTCCGGCAGCAAATTCCTTGCGTTGTTTTAGCAGTTCTTGGCGAAGAGTTTTTGGTGAATTACCGTGCATATCAATCATTATCAGGCGAAAATTAAAAGATATAGTAATTAAGTTAACGTAAGCAGAGCGCTTAATTTATTGATACAGGGTTAGATAGTGAAAAAGAAGTTAAAAACTCGCATATACCGTCAATGGGCCAAGATCTTGATTTTGGGCCTGGCTCTCAATGCGCCCTATGCGTTTTCAGAGAAGCCTAAAAAGCCAAGCCTACCTAAATCTTATGAGAGTAAAACTGCTCCAGCTGAGATTACCGATACCGACCGGATGTTCATCGACTTGCGCGAAGCAGCCAGAAAAAATGATGTGTTTCGTACACAGCAGTTGGCATCGAATTTAGTTGGCTATCCCTTTGATGACTATGTTGCTTACTTTCGCATTAAGCCTCAGTTATTTGATAGTGCTGGCAATGTACGCAATGATTACAGTGCCGACGCACAAGTTGTTACTTTTTTAAATCAATATCAAGGAACTGCTTTAGCTGATCGTATGCGTAATGACTGGCTACTAGTTCTAGGCAAAAGGAAAGACTGGACACGCTTTGATGCGGAGTACGCTAAGTTTGTTTTAGATGATGACACTCAGGTGAGGTGCTATCACCTACTGTCTAAATTATCTCAGGGCGAGAACCCAACTAAGTTATCCATCGATTCCCGCGCGATACTGCTGGACCCGAGCTACTTTGGTCAGGCTTGCCAGGAGTTGGTACCTTCATTAGTAGCGACTGGCGGTATGACGCCTAGTGAGGCTAAAGCGATTGGGCGCGCAGCAAGTGAAAGAGGGTATGACACCATGGCCAAGCGTCTTGGTGGTGATGATCCTATTGGAGATGTTGTGAGAGTGGCGAAAGCTGACCCAGCAAAAGCTTATCGTGATTTCTTGCAAACATCTTCACGGTACAGTAAAGAGAATCAAGCAGTTGCTTGGGGTGTCATTGGTCAATTTCTGGCGAAGAAATTAGATCCGAATGCGGATGATGCTTATCGTTTGCAACAAGAGCTGGGCTATAACGAGCTACTGTCTGTTGAATCCCAGGAGTGGAAGGTAAGAGCAGGTCTGCGTGCTAAAGACTGGGTATTGGTAAAGAATGCTATTGATGGTATGAACCCTGTCGTGCGCAGTAAAGATCCTGCATGGACATATTGGTATGGGCGTGCATTAAAGGCCGAGGGCCAAGATGCTAAAGCCAAAGATAGCTTTGAATTGATTGCTGATCAATACAACTTTTATGGGCAGTTAGCACGCGAAGAGTTAGGTAAATCAAATCATGCACCTGCGCGCACCAAAGTCACTGAACAAGAGATTGATTCTATGGCGAATCGTAAAGGATTTATGCGTGGTGAACGCTTATATGCAATGAACTTGCGCTTTGAGGGTAATCGTGAGTGGAATTGGGAATTGCGCAATATGACAGACAAGCAATTATTGGCTGCTGCGGAATATGCCAAACGCATCAATTTGTATGATCGTGTAGTCAATACAGCTGATCGAACAAAGCAAGAGCATGACTTTAGTTTGCGCTACCCAACACCGTATCGAGAAGAGCTGTCTCCCATCGCAAGACAAATTGATTTGAATCTAGCTTGGGCTTATGGACTCATCCGCCAAGAGTCACGCTTCATCATGAACGCATCTTCTTCGGTAGGCGCTTCTGGTTTGATGCAAGTGATGCCGAATACTGCAAAGTATGTTGCCAAGAAAATTGGTATGAGCAACTATACCAACGATAAGTTAAGCGACACCAACACGAATCTCATTTTAGGTAGTAACTATTTGAATATGGTGTTAATTGATTTAGATGGTTCTTGGGTTCTAGCTTCTGCAGCCTATAACGCTGGGCCGTCCCGCTCTAAGGCGTGGCGCGAAAAGCTCACTAGCCCAACTGAAGGAGCTATTTTTGCTGAAACCATTCCATTTAACGAGACTCGCACCTATGTGAAGAATGTGTTGTCCAATGCAAATTATTATTCATCAGTATTGAATGGACAAACACAGTCATTGAAGCAGCGTTTGGGTGTCATTACGCCAAAAGCTGCTACACAGTCTGAGTTACCTTAAGCGTACTAAAACCTGAGGATTTTATGCAATATGACATTCTGTTAATTGGCGGCAATGGATTTGTAGGCCGTGTTCTAGCGGCGCAGTTGCAGCAGGCTGGCTATTCGGTATTGATCCCGTCTAGTCACTCTGCCGCAGGTCGCGAATTACGGATGTTGCCTAAGATTCATATTGAAGATGCAGATGTTCATGAATTTGATGAGTTGCAGTCTTTGTGTGCACGTATCAAGCCTAATGGGGCAGTTATTAATTTAGTTGGTGTATTGCACGACAAGCCTGCCAAGCCATACGGCAAGATATTTAAGGCGGCGCATGTTGATTTGCCAAAAAATATCATTACAGCAATGCAGCTGCATGGCCTTAAGCGTTACCTGCATATGAGTGCGTTAGGGGCTGACTCTCATGGACCTTCAATGTATCAGCGTAGCAAAGGTGATGGAGAGCTTGCCATTAAGACGAGTAACTTAGACTGGACTATTTTTAGACCTTCAGTCATTTTTGGCGCACAAGATCAATTTATTAATTTATTTGCCAAGCTCACTAAATTGTTTCCAGCGATGCCTTTGGCAAACCATCAGGCAAAGTTTCAGCCGGTCAGCGTTAACGATGTTGCAACTGCATTTGTTAAGGCGTTGGCAATGCCGCAATCAATCCATCAGTCTTATGATTTAGTGGGCCCTAAGGTCTACACCATGAAAGAAATTGTGGAATTTGCTGCACGTAAAGCAAATACTTCTTGTGCCATTATTCCGATGCCGCCATTTGTTGGCTACATACAGGCCTTAGCTTTTGAATTCTTACCAGGGCCAACGCTGATGTCGCGCGATAACATTGCCTCTATGCAGCAGCCAAATACTTTACCCATTAAAGGTGTGGATGCTTTGACGGAAGTCTTTAAGATGAGTCGTCGCACTTTAGAGGGCATGCAGTAATGAAGACTTATGCCGTTGGCGGCGCTATTCGAGATACGCTAATGGGTTTGCCGGTTCACGATATCGATTACGTGGTGGTCGGCTCTAGCGTTGAGGAAATGATTGCCAAAGGGTTTCGTCCAGTTGGCAAAGATTTTCCCGTTTTTTTGCATCCAGAGACGCAGGCTGAATATGCGCTAGCGCGCACTGAGCGTAAAACTGGCAAAGGTTATAAAGGCTTTCATTTTTATGCAAATCCATCAGTTACGCTTGAGCAGGATTTGCAACGCCGAGATTTAACAATCAATGCAATGGCGCAAGAGGTGGGTGCCGATGGAAAGTTTGTTGGTCCGATTTTAGATCCGTATAGCGGCCAAAAAGACTTAGCGGCTAAAGTATTTCGTCATGTATCTGATGCATTTGCAGAAGATCCATTGCGTCTATTGCGTATCGCTCGGTTTGCCGCACGTTTTCCTGAATTTAGCGTTGCCGATGAAACGATGCTAGCTTTGAAGGCAATTGTTCAAGCTGATGAATTAAATGCTTTATCTGCTGAGCGTATATGGCAAGAGCTTGCTAGAGGCTTTGTGGCAAGTAAGCCGATGCATATGCTCCAAGTATTACTAAATTCTGGAGCTGCCAAAACAATCCTTTCGCCAACGTTAAATGCGCAACTTGCTCAAGAGCAATTTCGTGAAGATCTTGGTGCGCATTGGGATTTAATTAGTAATGGCTTAGATGAGCGCTGCGCAGTTTTCTTAATGCATGTGCCTGCGAATGAAATTCGCTCTTGGGCAGAGTGCGTTCGTATGCCAATTGAGATTCGGGATTTTAGCGGGATCTTTAGTGAGTTGGTTGCCTTCACTAATAAGGCTAACGGTGTATTTCAGGCGGTTGATGTTCTCGCCTGGTTTAATCGTGCAGATGTTTGGCGTAAGCCTGATCGCGGACAGGCACTTTTGAGTCTTGCTCAGAAAATTGGGATAAACACCGCTCTTTTGATGAAGGCAATGCGTGAAGCGCAGGCTCTCAATACAGCCGAGATAATTGCGGGTGTCTCTGCCTCAGATCGTTCAAACGGAGAGCGGATAGGAAGTGCATTTGAAGTAGCAAGATTGGCAGCAATTACTGCCGCACTTTAGGCTTAATTCTTAGAGCCTGTTTCTGCCACGTAATCCAGGCAAATCCTCGAGGGTCCGTCCTGGCAATAACTGACTTAAGTTTTTAGAGAATGCAAAAGCTTTAAATAGCTCACCCATTTCTGCTTCAGATAATAATTTTTGTAATGAATTGGAAATAGGCAGGAAAGTTTCTGGGTTGCTGGGGTCTCCGATCTCTAAAGCAATATCACCAATACCCGCATCCAATAAGTAGGCGGCTTGATTTGTCAAAAAAACATCATCTATATTTTCTGCAAGCGCACTTCGGGCAATTTGCGACCACTCTACGTGGGTCGTGAGATCGCACAGACCTGGTAAATAAAATGGATCTTGGATTGCATGATGGCGATGGTGTGCCATCAGCGTACCTTCAAGCCTTTGTGGATGGTAATACTCATTCTCTGGAAAGCCATAATCAAATGTGAGAAACAGGCCGCTATGAAGATGTTTGGCAACTTGCTTCATCCAGGCATTCGCTGGGTTATGTAATTCCGTGACATAGCCCTCTGAAAAACTCTCATTTAATAGATTGTGTGGGAGTAAATCTTGCGCAACTGGTGATCCCACCTTCCACGTCAACTGGTTGTTTTCAAGGGCAACACCATACCAATACCAAAATCCATTTTGATAGATGATGGCATCACAGGGAATGGCATCAATCACCTCATTCGCGAGAATGATGCCTTTGAAATCTTTTGGTAACTCGCTTAGCCAAAGACATTGAGTTTGACTTTGGAGTTCATTGATGGTTCTACCAATGCGCTCTTGTTGGCGCTGCGCAAGGTCGGGAGAAATTTCAATAATGTCATAGCTGTCTAATTGGAAATCGAGCTCATGCAAACGGCTCAAAATCGATGTTGCTAATTTGCCAGAGCCAGCACCAAACTCTAGAATTTGAGTGGGCTGTCCTTGCGCCTTGAGACTCTCGAGAACAGGAATGAGGGTAGAGCAGATGGCGGCGCCAAATAGTGGGCTGAGCTCAGGTGCTGTTGTGAAGTCCCCACCAGAGCCTAGTTTATGGGCGCCCGCGCTGTAATAGCCCATTCCTGGCTCATAGAGCACCATCTCCATATAGCGAGAAAAGGGTATCCAACCCCCTTGAGAAGCTATCTGAGAGGCTATTTTGGCCTTCAAAAGCTCACTGTGCTCCGCTTCAAGGCTGGTCAAGGTAATATCCATAGCTCGCTAGTCTAAGAGAATTTAATTGAACCCTAGTTCAAACCCCCTATCCCAGCAACGAAATGCCGTTTTGGTGACTGGCGCTGCAAAGCGCCTAGGTCGGGAAATTGCTTTGCAGTTTGCTCGTCAAGGGTGGGATGTTGCCGTTCATTATGGGCGATCTGAGGCTGAGGCCCAAGAAACTGTTGAGGAAATCAAGAGGCTTGGTGTGAAAGTAGCAGCATTCCAGGCTGATTTATCTAACGAGCAGGCCGTTAAAAATACTTTCATTGCCGTTAGTCGGCAATTTCCAAATCTTCATTGCTTAGTGAATAGTGCATCGATTTTTGAATACGATCGTGCAAACTCCAATACACCACTCAGTAGCGAAAGTTTACAAGACCACGTCCAAGTGAACTTGGCGGCACCAATTTTGTTGGCGCAATTCATGTTTGAGTTTCATAAAAATAATGGCAATAAATCAGACCGCATTCCTTCAGTGATTCAACTGCTGGATCAAAAGCTCATCAACTTGAATCCAGATTACTTGTCCTACACCCTATCAAAGGCAGCCTTGGCAACCTCCGTTGAGATATTGGCGATGGATTTTGCTCCCCACTTAAGGGTCGTGGGATTGGCTCCAGGAATTTCCTTACCTTCTGGCGATCAGACTGATGAGGGATTTTCAAAGGCACATCAAATGACACCATTAGGAAAATCATCGACACCAATGGATGTTGCAAAAGCCGCTGTATTTTTGGCTGATGCCAATGCTATTACTGGCACCACACTTTATGTTGATGGTGGTCAGCACTTATTACCTTCATCGCGCGATGTGATGTTTAAAACAAATTAGAACAATCAATAAAGCCACCATTTATGCATGCCATCCTTTCTCATCCTGCCCTTGTAGATTGCCGCCGTTTATTTTTACGAGACTATGAAATCTATATCAATATTGGTGTTCATGATTTTGAGAAAAAAGCAGAGCAGCGTGTCATCCTGAATGTTGACTTATATATTCCACTTGCAATAAATACGCCAACGCATGATCAATTGAACGAAGTTGTTGACTACGATTTTATGCGTGAGACCATTAAAGCTATTGCATCGAAGGGCCATATTCAACTGCAGGAGACCTTTTGTGATGATATTGTGACTGCCATGTTGTTGCACCCAAAAGTATTGGCTGCACGTGTTAGCACGGCCAAACCAGATGTGTATCCCGATTGTCATTCGGTAGGTGTTGAAGTTTTTAGAATTAAGCAAGCATAAAGTTTTCAAAAGAATTGAATTGCTATGGGTGATATTCGCAAAGTTGTCTTCGAAGAAAATAAGCTAGAGAAAAAACTCTGTCGCTTAGTAGGTCAGGCCATTGGAGACTTTGGCATGATTGAAAATGGTGATAAGGTAATGGTGTGCGTTTCTGGCGGTAAAGATAGCTATGCCATGCTCGACATTTTGATGAAGTTGCGTGAGCGTGCACCAATTGATTTTGAGATTGTTGCAGTGAACTTAGATCAAAAGCAGCCAAATTTCCCAGCAGAGATATTGCCCAACTATTTAAAGAGTTTGGGCATTCAATTTCATATTGAAGAGCAAGATACCTATAGCATCGTTAAGCGTGTTATTCCTGAGGGCAAAACTACCTGTGGCTTATGCTCCCGTTTACGACGTGGTATTTTGTATCGGGTTGCAGATGAGTTGGGTGCGACCAAGATTGCATTAGGTCATCATCGTGATGACATTCTCGAGACATTAATGCTCAATATGTTTTATGCGGGCAAGCTCAAGGGGATGCCGCCTAAGTTGCGTTCGGATGACGGTAAGCATATTGTGATTCGTCCTCTTGCCTATGTTCCAGAAAAACTATTGGAACGGTATGCGGGTGACATGAACTTCCCAATTATTCCTTGTGATTTGTGTGGCAGCCAGCCCAACCTTCAGCGCCAAGTAATGAAAGAAATGCTTCGTGATTGGGAGAAGAAGCATCCCGGTCGTGTAGAAAACTTATTCCGCTCAATGCACCACATCGTGCCTTCCCATTTAATGGATGGAGGGGCATTTGATTTTCAAAATCTTGCGATTTCTACCGAGCTCACAGGAATTGCGGCTAGGTCTGCGGGAGATAGGGCAATTGACGAAGCAGATTTAGATGAATTGGCTTGCGGAACCCTCATTCAGGGGACTTATAATCCCCCCTTATGAATATCGTCATATTGGCTGCTGGGCAAGGAAAGCGGATGAAGTCCGCATTGCCTAAGGTCCTCCAAACTTTGGCAGGCAAGCCCCTTCTCCAGCATGTGCTCAATACCGCTTTAACTCTCCAGGGCAAACCCACTAAAAATGGACCCATCGTGGTTGTTGGGCATGGCGCTGCAGACGTTAAAGAATTCTTAATAGGCACAGCTCAAGAAGATTCCAGATTCAGCAAGGTAAGCACTGCGCTTCAGGCTCAGCAAAACGGTACGGGACATGCACTACTGCAAGCATTGCCTAAGCTTGATGTGAATGAGCCCACCTTAGTTTTATATGGCGATGTACCACTAACGTCTCACAAGACTTTAAGCAGGCTAGTTAAATTGGCTGATGGTGTGCGAGGCAAAGATTCTGCATTGGCACTTCTGACTCAGAACTTAAGCGATCCAACTGGATACGGCCGTATCGTGCGGGATGCGGACGGCTCTGTAAAAGAGATTGTTGAAGAAAAGGATGCATCAGTTACACAGAAAGCCATTCAAGAAATTAATACTGGCATCATGGTGTTGCCGACAAATGCGCTCAAGAAATGGCTGAAGGCTCTGCGCGCCAGTAATGCGCAGGGTGAATACTACTTAACAGACGTTATCGCAATGGCCGTAAAAGATGGTGTACCCATTCGCACTACGCAGGCTGATCATGAGTTTGAAACTGTTGGCGTCAATAGCCGTGATCAGTTAGCTGCCCTGGAGCGATTACATCAACGCAATATCGCCAATCATTTGATGAACGCTGGTGTATCACTTGCAGATCCAAATCGCATTGATGTGAGGGGTACTTTAGCATGCGGCCCCGATGTTTTGATCGACGTGGGGTGTGTATTTGAAGGTAGCGTTACATTAGCATCAGGAGTCAAGATTGGCCCTTACTGCGTGATTCGTAATACCACTGTCGGTAAAGGTGTAGTGATACATGCGTATAGTCACTTAGATGGTGCAAAGGTTGGCGATCAGTCAGTGATTGGGCCTTATGCTCGTTTGCGCCCTGGCGCCGATTTATCAAATGATGTTCACATTGGCAATTTTGTTGAAGTCAAGAACAGCAAAATTGCAGCGAATAGCAAGGCAAATCATTTGGCGTATGTGGGCGATTCTATTGTTGGTTCAAGAGTCAATATTGGTGCCGGCACGATTACTTGTAATTACGATGGCGTGAACAAGCACCAGACCATTATTGAAGATGATGTTTTCATCGGTTCTGATACCCAGTTAGTTGCTCCAGTGCGAGTTGGGCGTGGCGCAACATTAGGCGCCGGTACAACCCTGACTAAAGATGCACCCGCCAATCAGCTGACAGTATCTAGGGCGAAGCAAATTTCTTTGCAATGGCAGCGCCCGGTGAAGAAGCAAAAAACAGAAGCGACCAAAAAAGTATCTACAAAGAAACCTCAATCTAAAGCAACTGTAAAAAAAGTGGTTAAAAAAGTAGTAAAGGGTAAAAAATAATGTGCGGTATTGTTGGGGCGACATCACATCAAAATATTGTTGATGTTTTGGTTGAGGGTTTGCGTCGCCTTGAGTACCGAGGATATGATTCTTGTGGTTTTGCAGTGATTGATGGCAACGATGCTAAGCATCCAATTGAAAGAGCTCGCACTACAGCTCGCGTCTCTGAGTTGGCAGCACAAGGCAAAGACTTTCTTGGCACCTTAGGTATTGCGCATACCCGCTGGGCTACCCACGGTAAGCCCGATACCCAAAATGCCCATCCCCATATCTCGAATGATTTAATTGCGGTTGTCCATAACGGCATCATTGAAAACTATGAAAGCCTTCGTGCTGAGTTAAAGGCAGCTGGTTATATATTTACTTCTGAGACTGATACAGAAGTTATTGCCCATTTAATTCATCAGCAGTATGTCAGTAGTAATCAAAAACAGATTGCGCAATCTGTGAAGGCAGTCTTACCCAAATTACATGGTGCCTATGCAATCGGTGTGATCGCACAAGACAATCCTCAAACATTAGTAGGTGCACGCGCCGGATCCCCTCTAGTGGTTGCCCTTGGCGAGCAAGAGAATTTCCTGGCTTCAGATGCTTTGGCTTTAGCGGGCCGCGCTCATTCAATGATGTATTTAGAAGAGGGTGATGTGGCCATTTTGAAGGCCGACAGTGTTGAGGTCATAGATCAATCTGGCAAGTCTGTAAAGCGTGAGCAAAAGTCCATGCCTACACAAGCAGACTCTGTGGATCTTGGCCCCTATCAGCATTACATGCAAAAGGAAATTTTTGAGCAACCCAGGGCCATTGGCGACACGCTTGCGAACATTGTCTCTTTTGGACCCGAATTATTTGGTGCCAACATTGAGGATTGGAAAACATTTGATCAGATTTTGATTCTCGCTTGTGGTACCAGCTATTACTCCGCATGTGTTGCTAAATATTGGCTAGAGGATATTGCTGGTATTCCTACTCAAGTAGAAATTGCCAGTGAATATCGCTACCGTACGACAGTTCCAAATCCCAAAACTTTGGTTGTCGTTGTCTCACAATCTGGTGAAACAGCAGATACCTTGGCAGCATTACGTCATGCAAAGGGTTTAGGACATAAACATACCTTGGCTATCTGCAATGTTGCGAGTAGCGCGATGGTACGTGAAACTGACTGGCACTTTTTAACTAAGGCAGGTGCTGAGATTGGTGTTGCATCTACGAAAGCTTTTACAACACAATTACTAGCGCTCTATCTATTAGCGGTCTCGATTGCAAAACGTGCTGACAAAATTTCTGCGGAGAAAGAGAAAGAACTTCTTCGCGAATTGCGCCATTTACCAAAAGCGCTCCATGCAGTTTTAGCTCTTGAGCCCCAAATTATTGCTTGGAGCGATGCTTTTGCAAAATGTGAGAATGCGCTCTTCTTAGGGCGCGGACTGCATTATCCAATCGCACTGGAAGGTGCATTGAAATTAAAAGAGATTTCTTATATTCATGCTGAGGCCTATCCAGCAGGAGAATTAAAGCATGGTCCTTTGGCATTGGTTACAGACAAGATGCCAGTAGTGACGGTTGCACCAAATGACGACTTGCTTGAGAAATTGAAATCTAATATGCAAGAAGTAAAAGCGCGCGGTGGAAAGTTGTACGTTTTCGCTGATCAAGATACTGAGATTGTCAGTAGTGATGGCATCAATGTCATTCGCTTACCAGAGCACTATGGCAAGCTTTCGCCCATCCTTCATGTCGTTCCGTTACAGTTGTTGGCGTATCACACCGCTTGCGCTCGTGGCACGGATGTAGATAAGCCGCGTAACCTAGCAAAGAGCGTTACAGTTGAATAAATCTTAGGATTGACTTTTATTCCTACTTGTTGACAAATTTAGATAGATAAATCAGGGCTTTACGAAGCCCTGATAGTATTTTTGTGTTCAAATATCCCTTGTAAAAGGATATTCGTTGCAATTCATGTTCCCTTCTAAAGTACCCGTCCTCTCGCGCTCGCACATCCTCGCGCTTATTTGCATGGGCACACTTTCTGCATGCGCGGTGGGACCCGATTTTAAGCAGCCAGAAGCACCCAAGACTTCTACCTATACCGAGGGCCCCTTATCTAAAAAATTAGCCACTGCTCCTGGTGTTCCTGGCGGTACTGATCAGGAGTTCGTTGAGGGGGCAGATATTGAGGCGCAATGGTGGGAGCTCTATAAATCCCCTGAGCTTGATGCCTTAATTAAAAAAGCCTTAGAACAAAACCCAAATTTAGGTGCTGCTGATGCTGCCTTGCGTGCCGCCCAGGAGAATGTGAATGCTCAAGTTGGCGGTCAATATTTCCCCGCTATAGGTCTTGGGGGTGCTGCTACGCGCCAGCTTCAGCCTGCTGCAATTTATGGTCTGCCATATGGCTCCGATACATACAATCTCTATAACACCTCTGTAAACGTGACCTATAAGCTTGATGTGTTTGGTGGGGCACGTCGGGCTGTTGAGGGCGCGCGAGCGCAAGCAGAAGTTGCTCAATTTCAATTGGAGGGCGCTTATCTCTCTTTAACTGCTAACGTAGTAACTAGTGCAGTTAAAGAGGCTGCCTTGCGTGCACAAATGCAAGCAACTGAAGAAATTTTGAAAGCTCAAACAAATTTAGCGGAAGTGACTGAAAAACAATTGGTCATCGGTACTGTATCAAAAGTGGATGTGACATCCCAACGCACTTTAGTTTCGAATTCACAGGTTGACTTGTTCAACTATGAGAGAAATTTGGCATTTGCACGTAACCAGTTAGCAGTATTAGTTGGTGAGTTGCCCAGTAATGCAGATATTACTGAGTTTGATCTTAGTAAGCTTCATCTTCCAGAAAAGCTTCCGCTTTCTGTGCCCTCAAGTTTGGTGCGTCAACGTCCGGATGTACGGGCTGCAGAGGCGCAACTAAAGGCGCAGAATGCTTTTGTTGGGGTCGCAACAGCGAACTTACTCCCGCAATTTAATATCACTGGATCAATTGGATCGGCTGCTCTTACCTCTGCCGCTTTGTTTGGGCCTAACTCATCCTTATGGGCTATTGGCGGAGGCATTTTGCAGCCCCTATTCCAGGGTGGGCAGTTACTGGCTCAGCGACGTGGAGCAATTGCTAGCTACGAGTTAGCAGCCTTTCAATATCAAGCGACTGTATTGAATGCCTTTCAAGAGGTGGCAAATGCATTGCGTGCGCTTGAGACAGGCGCTCAAGCACTCAGGGCGGCATCTGATGCAGAGCGTTACGCCTATGAAACCTTGAATCTCGTTCAACAACAATATAAATTGGGTACAGCAAGTTATTTAGCAGTGCTTTATTACCAAAATCAGTATCAACAGGCAAAAGTGAAATCGGTTGCAGCTCAAGCAACACGATTCTCTGACACAGCAGCATTATTTGCTGCACTAGGCGGCGGCTGGTGGAACCGTGAAGGCCCCGCATTTAAACCAAAAGCCATAGCGAACAAAGACCAAAATGAAACTTCTGGAAACAATTAAAAGTAAGCTGATTGCTGCCATGATTGCCTTATGGGCTTGGGCAAAATTGAAGGCCGAGCAATGGAAATTGCGCGAAAAAGTCCTTGCACTTTGGGAAAAAGCTAAAGCTTTCTATGCTCGCATGGGGGCTAAATGGCGCGGAACAAAAGCACATGCTAAGTTGATGGCAATGGAGCCGCTTCAGCGACGCATGACAATTATGTTGTGCGGGGTTTTCTTATTGCTAGGTTTGATTTTTGCTTTTAATCAATTTAAGACCTTCATGATTAAGCATTTCATCTCTGGCATGGGATTGCCTCCAGCGACTGTCTCTACGATGGTGGTTACTACTTCAGAATGGCAGCCTAAATTAACGAGCGTTGGTAATGTTCGTGCCTATAGAGGGGTTGATCTCAGTACCGAGATTGGTGGTTTGGTGCAAGCTGTACCAGTGAAGTCTGGCCAAGACGTAAAAGAGGGTGAGCTACTGATCAAGCTTAATGATGCATCTGATGTTGCCCAGCTTAACTCTTTAAAGGCGATGGCAGATCTTGCCAAAGTGATTAATGAGCGCGATAAACAACAGCTTGTAATCCAGGCGATCAGCAAGAATGTGTTTGATACCAGCAAAGCTGATGCAATGTCTAAACAAGCCCAGGTAGAGGCACAAACTGCATTGGTTGCTAAAAAAAATCTGAGGGCACCGTTTAGTGGACGCGTTGGCATTGTTTCCATTAATCCAGGACAGTTTGTTAATCCAGGCGATAAATTATTAACCTTACAAACTTTAGATCCGATTTTTGTGGATTTTAATTTGCCGCAAAGTAATGCAGAGCAGATTCAAGTTGGGCAAGATGTCGAGGTGACTACAGATGCGTTTAAAGATGCCAGCTTTAGGGGGAAAATTACTGCAGTAAGCCCCAAGGTTGATACAAATACCCGCAATATTCAAATTGAGGCACAGATTGCTAATCCCGATAAGAAAGTATTGCCGGGTATGTTTGCAAATGTGAACATCAAGTTGGGTGATCAAGTGAAGTTATTAACCTTGCCTCAGACGGCGGTGACCTACAACCCATATGGTTCAACAGTCTTTATTGCTAAGGATACTGGCAAGAAAAACAAACAAGGTAAGCCCGCACTTGAGGCTCAGCAAGTATTTGTGACTACTGGTAGCACTCGCGGCGATCAAGTGGCAATCCTCAAGGGCATTAATGAAGGTGATACGGTTGTTACGAGCGGGCAACTAAAACTGAAGAATGGTACCCCGTTAATTATTAACAATAAGGTGCAGCCAGCAAATTCACCTAATCCTAAGCCACAGGAATAGGTAGAAGATGAATTGGACTGATATATTTATTCGTAGACCAGTACTTTCATTGGTCGTCAGTGCACTGGTACTAGTATTTGGTTTAAAGGCTATTGGTTCTCTACCTGTTAATCAATATCCTCAAACACAAAATGCGATTGTCACAATTACCACTGCTTACTATGGTGCTGATCCTGAGACGATTGCAGGCTTTATTACTCAGCCACTAGAAGCCTCTGTCGCACAAGCACAGGGAATTGATTATCTTTCTTCTACCAGTGTAAGTGGAGTTTCAACCATCATCGCTACATTGAAGTTGAACTATGACTCCAACGCGGCGCTAACCCAGATTCAAACACAAATCAGTGCAGTTAAAAATCAACTACCACCACAAGCTCAGCAACCAGTCTTAACGGTTCAGGTGGGGCAGTCTACTGCTGCTATGTATATGGGTTTTTATAGTGATCAGTTGCCTAACAATGCCATTACAGATTATTTATTGCGTGTTGTTAAACCAAAACTAGATTCCGTTGAGGGAGTTCAGAATGCTGAAATAATTGGCGGTAGAAAGTTTGCCCTTCGCGCTTGGTTGGATCGCGAAAAAATGGCTGGGCTAGGAGTTGGCGCAGACGATGTCTATAGCGCAATGTCTGCTAATAATTATTTGTCAGCAGTCGGGAGTACTAAGGGAGATATGGTTTCTGTGGACTTGGTCGCAGGCACCGATCTACATACGTTGGATGAATTTCGTAAGCTGGTTGTCAAAAAAGATGGCGTCAATATTGTTTATTTAGATCAAGTTGCCAATGTCTCTTTAGGCTCTGAGGACTACAACACAAATGTCGCATTTAGCGGTAAGCAATCCGTCTTTATCGGCATTAAGGTTGCTCCTCAGGCTAATCTTTTGGATGTAGCGCAGCGTGTCAGAGATGTTGTCCCTGATATTCAAAAACAGTTACCAATCGGCATGAACGGCAAGATTGTCTATGACTCTACTGAATTTATTACTAGCTCTATTGACGAAGTTGTTTCTACTTTGCTAGAAGCCTTGGTGATCGTAACGTTGGTGATTTATCTGTTTTTAGGTAGTGTCCGTGCTGTTGCTGTACCAGTGATTGCAATGCCATTGTCATTGATTGGCACATTCTTCTTGATGCAGATACTAGGTTACTCAATTAACTTGCTAACTCTGCTCGCTCTTGTGCTTGCGATTGGGTTGGTGGTTGATGATGCCATCATCGTAGTTGAGAACGTAGATAGGCATATGAAAGAGGGCAAGTCGCCCTTGGAGGCGTCTCTCATTGCCGCACGCGAGTTAGGCGGTCCAATTTTGGCGATGACAGTTGTATTAATTGCTGTATATATCCCCATTGGCTTTCAGGGTGGCTTAACGGGAGCCTTATTTACTGAATTTGCTTTTACTTTAGCAAGTGCAGTTGCTGTCTCGGGTTTGATTGCTTTAACTCTCTCCCCAATGATGTGCTCTCGAATTTTTACAGAAGAGCAAGAAGCCTCCTCTTTTGTGCAAAAGATTGATCAAGTTTTTGATAGGGTGCATCACAGCTATCAAACTACGTTGCGTGACTTATTAAGCACCTGGCAAGTCATCATCGTCATGGGTGTCATATTGTTGGGCGGAGTTGCCTATTTATATGCAACGGCTCGCGCAGAGCTAGCGCCTACTGAAGATCAGGGGATTGTACTGATGCAAGCATCTGGCCCACCGAATAGTACGGTGAATCAAATGCAGACTTACGCAGATCAGATCTATGCAATTGCAGCAGCTGAACCAGAATATGAACAAGCGTTTCAAATTACCAGTCCAACATCGAGCTTTGGTGGTATTTTGCTCAAGGATTGGAGTGAACGTAGTCGCAATGCTACAAAGTTCCAAGAGGATATGCAGCAGAAGTGGAATACGATCGCGGGTGCGCGGGTCGCTGCTTTCCAGTTTCCTGCATTACCAGGTGCTCAAGGTTTGCCAGTACAGGTTGTTATTAATACCACAGAGTCTTATGAGCAGTTGAATGAAGTATCGCAAGCTGTCTTAGATAAAGCCCGGCGTAGCGGCAATTTCTTTTTTGTGGACTCTGACTTAAAAATCGATAAGCCACAAGACGTATTACTTATTGATCGTGAGAAGGTCGCTGCCTTAGGAATGACTCAGCAGCAAGTTGGTGCTGCCTTATCTGCTGCATTAGGTGGCGGCTATGTGAATTATTTCTCTGTTGCGGGCCGTTCCTATAAAGTGATTCCACAAGTAAAGCAGGTTGATCGATTAAATCCTGATCAAATTTTGGACTACTATATTCGTACTCCTAGTGGCGCCATGATCCAGGCTCGCACAATCGCAAGTATTAAGCAAAAAGTTGTTCCGCAGTCAATTAACCATTTTCAGCAATTGAATTCAGCAACGATCTCGGGTGTTAGTACCCCATTTATTTCGCAAGCGGATTTGTTGGAGTACATGCGCCAAACATTAAAAGAGGTGGCCCCCAATGGTTATTCAATGGACTACGCCGGGCCATCGCGCCAATTTATGGCGGAGTCGGGTGGATTCTTAGTCACTATGTTCTTTGCAATTTTGATTGTTTTCTTAGTTTTGGCAGCCCAATTTGAAAGTTTCCGTGACCCAATTGTGATTTTGGTATCAGTGCCGCTAGCGCTTTTTGGCGCACTCATCTTTATTAATCTTGGCTTCACCACCTTAAATGTGTATACCCAAGTTGGTTTAGTTACGCTAATGGGCTTAATTAGTAAGCACGGTATTTTGATCGTGGAATTTGCAAATGAACTTCAAGAGGCAGGTCGCAGTAAATTGGATGCAATTGTGGAAGCAAGTAGCGTTCGCTTAAGACCTATTTTGATGACTACGGCTGCGATGGTCCTCGGTGTAGTGCCTCTCGTGATCGCCTCTGGTGCGGGTGCTGCAGGTCGGCAGTCAATGGGTATAGTGATCTTTACTGGCTTATCAATCGGTACTTTATTTACTCTATTTGTTGTGCCTGCAATGTATCTTTTAATGGGGGCAGATCACCATCAGAGGAAATTTAAGCAAGCGTAACTAAAGAAGAGTAGTTGTACGATTTGGGTGCGCTCAATATCACTTGCTAATAATGTTGAGTTCTTTTTCCGCGAACTCTTGAAAATGCGTATCGGTTTTTAGCTGCTTTAGCCAGCGATCAATATTTTTTAGATCGGCGCGTGCCCCAGTTTCTCTTGGGAAGAAATCATTGAGCAATATCCAGCGATGTACACACAAGGACAGGACAATATCCCCAATCTGAAATTGCTCTCCTGAGCAATAAGCATATGATCCCAGCGTGTGATCGAGCGAGCTAAATAATTGGTTGGTATCTTGATAAGCTTTTTGAATACCAACATAATCACGTTCTGCTTCTGGAACTCTAGTAAGTCCTATAAAGGTGGGTCTTAGCGCTGGCCAAAGAGTACCCACTTGCCAGTCCATCCACTTTTCTGAGCCATACCGAGATTTCACATCTTGTGGAAATCGAAGATTTTTGTCGTGCTGCGATACTAGGTAACGCATGATGGTATTAGATTCCCACAGAGTAAGATCACCATCCTCCAGGGTTGGAACAAGTCCATTGGGGTTGAGTTTTAAAAACTCTGGTGAGCGAACAATGCCAAATTGGAGGCCCGCATCAATACGTTCAAAATCTACGCTTTCTTTGAGACCCAGTTCGGCAAGACACCACAATACTTTTTGAACATTGATGGAACTTTTACGACCCCATAAACGCATCTTGGCATTTCCTTACGAGTGTTGATTGGTTTTAGTGAGATTGTATTTCTGAGAAATCGAGGCCAACGAATTTGCTACGGGCAAAAATAAGAGGCTCTTTTTCAGGATGATTTTTGAGATTGATCACTTTAGCAACGATGATATTGTGATCTCCGCCAACATGAACAGAAACTGTTTTGCATTCATAGTAGGCGACACAATGATCAATCTGCGTAAGACCGCTGGCCGCGATCTTGTGATCAACATCATTAAATTGATCTACCTTTACGGTGGCAAAGTGCATCGCTAGCGCTTCTTGCTTGCGCTCAAGCACGTGAATAAGATGTTTTTTGCCAACCTCTACCCATGGCATCAAGCGAGAGTGTTTCTTGAGGCTCCACAGAATAAGCGGGGGCTCTAAGGAGACTGTATTAAACGAGCTAATCGTAATACCGTGAGGCTTTTGATCCTCATCAATACAAGTAATTACTGTGACCCCGGTCGCGAAAGAGGCAAATCCTTTGCGAAGATCTTGTGAGGTAAATGGGGCCATCAGATATTTACTTTTTCTCTGCTTTGGCTGTTGGTTCGATCGTAGTTCCTGGAATAGGAATTAATACTTCGTTTTCTTCAGCTTTTACACACTTAAAGCGATATTCCTTACCTGCCTTGGATAAAAAGCTTGCACCTTCATAGAAATCGTTTTTACAGGTCTTAGTTGCAAAGTCCATCACATCTTGTGGATTGGCACTTGAACTAATGAGGCGCATATTGCCCATAGACATGTTTATTTCAGTGGAATAGCACCCTGAGAGCAGTGAGCCAGAAATCGCGGTTAATAGTAGAATTTTTTTCATGGAAGCCTCCATAATCAATAATGCTCGTTAGGATAAACCTATTACGCAAAAGCTGTGGGGATTTGCCTCGTTTGAAAAGGAAGAGACATGTTTAAAGCAATATTGATCAATAAAGATGACCAGGGTTATCGCGCTGAGCTAGGCCAAGCGGATGAGGCTCGGCTCCCTGAGGGTGATGTTCGGGTCAAGGTTCTGTATTCAACCTTAAATTACAAGGATGGCCTGGCTATCACAGGCAAAAGTCCTGTGGTGCGTAGCTTCCCAATGGTTCCTGGCATTGATTTTGCTGGTGAAGTAATTGAAAGCTCTAGTGCCGACTTTAAAGCTGGTGACATGGTTCTTCTGAATGGCTGGGGGGTCGGTGAGGGACATTGGGGTGGATTGGCGCAACAAGCGCGCGTAAAGGCTGATTGGCTCATTCCGCTGCCAAAAGGGTTTTCAGCCAAACAGGCCCTAGCAATCGGTACCGCAGGCTATACCGCCATGCTGTGCGTCATGGCTTTGCAAAAGCATGGACTTAAGCCAAGCGATGGTGAGGTGCTGGTAACTGGTGCAGCGGGTGGCGTAGGGAGTTTCGCGGTTCACTTGTTAAGTAAGTTGGGTTTCACGGTAGTTGCTAGTACTGGCCGAATGGCTGAAGCAGACTATTTGAAAAAATTAGGCGCTACTGAAATTATTGATCGTGCTACCTTATCTGAGCCAGGCAAGCCTTTGGCGAAAGAACGTTGGGCTGCCGTATTAGATAGCGTTGGTAGTCATACCTTGGCAAATGCCTGTGCCCAGACAAAGAGTAATGGTGCAGTAGCGGCTTGTGGTCTTGCACAGGGCATGGACTTCCCATCCAGTGTTGCGCCATTTATTTTGCGTGGCGTGACCTTGTATGGTGTTAACAGTGTCACTGTGCCACGTGAAAAACGGATTGCCGCTTATGAACAACTCAGTAAATTAGTTGATCTAAAAACGCTCGATGAAATTTCTCATGAAATTACCTTAGAAGAATCACTAAAGTATGCAAAAGAATTAATGGCGGGTAATGTGCGTGGTCGTTTGATTGTTGACGTTAATAAATAAGACCAGCAAAACTTTATTTATGGGGTAGCTTGAGGTTTGCGAGCCTGCAATTGCGACCAAACTTTAAGCTTGTCAGTGTTTGATAGTTCTGACCAGTCGGCAATTTCGGTAATCGTGCGATAGCAGCCCCGACAATATCCAGTCTCAGGATTAATATCGCACCAGTTGATGCAGGGTGATGGAACTGTAGTCAAAGCAAGTCTAGATGTAATAGAAGAATGAAAAATAAAACATGAGTACTCAAAAACAATCTACTGACGAAACCGCTATTCATTATCCCTTAGGCGACAGGCTTCCGCAGCTTGGTGAGACCATCGAGGTAGCGCCCGGCGTACGTTGGCTAAGAATGCGCCTCCCATTTGCCTTGGACCATATCAATCTGTGGCTATTACGCGATGAAATTGATGGAATCTCTGGCTGGACGATTGTGGATTGTGGCATTGCCAATGAGGAAACAAAAGCTTCTTGGGAGCAAATTTTTGTAACCCAGCTTGAAGGCTTGCCTGTGCTCAGAGTTATCGTGACGCACATGCATCCAGATCATGTCGGCTTATCGCAGTGGCTATGCGATAAATGGAAAGTGCCCTTATGGATTTCTATGACTGATTACTTAACGGCGCAGTGGCTTAGTTGCAAAGAAGGTGGCGCTGCGGTTGGAGCGCGTGCCGGTGGCGGGGGTTCGGCAGACCATTTTCAAAAGCATGGCTTAACCAGTCCAGAAGATTTAGAAAAAATTCGGGCACGATCAAATTACTATAGCAATATGGTGCCTGGAGTACCGCGCCAATATCGCCGTATTCTTGATGGTGAATCCATTTTGATTGGCGGTCATCCTTGGCAAGTCATTATGGGTTTTGGGCATGCACCCGAGCACGCATCTCTCTTTTGTAAAGCGCTAGATATTTTGATTTCGGGGGATATGTTGTTGCCTCGTATCTCAACGAATGTCAGTGTTTATGATGCCGACCCAGATGCTGATCCCCTTGGCTTATATTTACAGTCTCTTGAAAAGTATTTGCCCTTACCCGATGAAACATTGGTTCTGCCTTCGCATGGCAAGCCATTCACCGGTATGAAGCCTCGTATTGCACAACTCAATGCGCATCATGATGAGCGTTTAGCAGAAACGCTTAACGCATGTAAAAAACCGGCAACTGCGCGTGAGATAGTGCCGGTTTTATTCAGGCGCGAATTAGATATTCACCAACTTACTTTTGCTATGGGTGAGGCTATTGCTCATCTGAATTACCTACTTCGTCGAGGAAAGTTGGTTCGCCAGCTTTGCGAGGACGGCGTTTTGCGGTTTTCCGCGGTTTCGCTTTAACGCTGCTTGTTTGATTGGCGGTCTCCTCTTTGGGCGCTGTAGCTGCGGCACCTGCCGCAGAAACGGCATCACCGAAAGACTTGAGAGCCATCATGGTGGCATGTTGAACTTCAAGTCCTTGAATTGTTGACTTCAAAATGTTGAGGTTGAGATTAAGCCAGTTCTCAACACTTTTAAGGTCTTTGATGCGTTTCTCGAGTTCTTCCGTATCCATGCCAGGAAATGCTGAGCCTAGACCGCCAGCAGCCTTTGAGGCATCAGTAGTGAAGGGAAACTGCCCAGCTTGACCTGCCGCACCTTGACCCCACATGGTTTTAAACATTTCAAGGCTTTGATTGAATTCTGGAATAGTTCCAAACATAGAGGCTCCGGGGTAAATAAAAAGTGGCTTTTCCAATAGAATAAGGGATTCTAGAGATTAATCCCGGTAACTCAATGCAATTTAATGGTTTATCCCAGCCTTATACCCGCGGTCAGGAGCTTCCTGATTTGCTGAAGCAGCGCATCCTTATTTTGGATGGTGCAATGGGAACCATGATTCAGCAATACAAGCTAAGTGAGGCAGATTACCGTGGATTGCCTGGCAACACTCGTTTTGCCGATCATCCCGGGGATCTCAAGGGCAATAATGAACTCCTGGTGCTGACCCAGCCGCAAATAATTAGCAAGATCCATGAACAATATCTGGATGCGGGTGCAGACATCATTGAGACCAATACTTTTGGTGCAACCTCAGTAGCTCAAGAGGATTACAAAATGCCAGGTTTGGCTCGCGAGATGAATGAAGTTTCTGCAAAACTTGCTCGAGCTGCTTGTGAAAAATACAGCACTCCAGATAAGCCTCGTTTTGCGGCTGGCGCAATTGGCCCCACTCCAAAAACGGCCAGTATTTCTCCTGACGTAAATGATCCGGGCGCGCGTAACATAACTTTTGATGCTTTACGTGCTTCTTATCGTGAGCAGATTGAAGGCTTGTTTGCGGGTGGCGTCGATTTATTTTTAGTTGAAACGATTTTCGATACGCTAAATGCAAAAGCAGCTTTGTTTGCGCTTGATGAATTTTTTGAAGATACAGGTGAGCGTTTACCGGTCATGATTTCTGGAACAGTGACTGATGCTTCTGGTCGAATTCTGTCTGGTCAAACGGTTGAAGCATTCTGGAATAGCTTGCGTCATATCAAGCCACTGACATTTGGCCTGAACTGTGCGCTTGGTGCGGCATTGATGCGACCTTATATTGCAGAGCTTTCACGCATTTGTGACACGGCAGTATCTTGCTATCCGAACGCTGGCCTTCCAAACCCTATGAGTGACACCGGATTTGATGAGACTCCTGACATCACATCTAGCTTGGTAGATGGGTTTGCCAAAGATGGCTTGGTCAATTTGGTTGGCGGTTGCTGTGGCACAACACCAGATCATATTCGTGCGATTGCTAATGCTGTTGCAAAGCGCAAGCCCCGCGCTTTCTATCGCGAAAATCCAGAGGAATCTGTATGAGCAAGATAGATAAAAAAGTAATGCCTGCGATGAAGCTTTCTGGTCTTGAGCCCTTCAACGTTACTTCAGTAGTTGGCTTTGTCAATATTGGTGAGCGCACTAACGTAACGGGATCTAAAGCCTTTTCTCGCATGATTTTAAATAATCAATTTGATGAGGCGCTTGTAGTGGCGCGCCAGCAAGTTGAAAACGGCGCGCAGGTAATTGATATCAATATGGATGAGGCAATGCTAGATTCTGAAGCGGCGATGACGCGCTTTTTAAATCTGATTGCCTCTGAGCCTGACATTGCCCGTGTACCAATCATGATCGACTCCTCTAAGTGGAGTGTGATTGAGGCCGGTTTGAAGTGTATTCAAGGTAAGCCAATTGTTAATTCGATTTCTTTAAAAGAAGGTGAAGAGCCTTTTCGCAAGCAAGCTCGTTTAATTCGTCGCTATGGCGCCGCTTCAGTTGTCATGGCTTTTGACGAAGTAGGTCAAGCCGATACCTTTAAGCGTAAGACAGAAATCTGTCAGCGTTGTTACAACATTCTAGTTAATGAAATCGGATTTCCTGCAGAAGACATCATTTTTGATCCGAATATCTTTGCGATTGCAACAGGCATTGAAGAGCACGACAACTATGCGGTAGATTTTATTAATGCCACACGTTGGATTAAAGAAAATCTACCTGGTGCCAAGGTTAGCGGTGGCGTCTCCAATGTGAGCTTTTCATTCCGCGGCAATGATCGTGTACGTGAAGCGATTCACACGGTATTCCTTTACCACGCTATTCAAGCCGGTATGGATATGGGTATCGTGAATGCCGGTCAGTTGGGTGTGTACGCTGATTTAGATCCCGAATTACGGGAGCGCGTCGAAGATGTAGTACTAAATCGCTTTAAAGAAAAAGATGGTCAAACTCCAACCGAAAGATTATTGGCAATTGCCGATCAATTTAAGGGTGACGGTACTAAACAAGTTGAAAATCTAGTTTGGCGTGAGGCAGTAGTGCGCGAGCGTTTAACGCATGCATTGGTTCACGGCATTACTACTTTCATTGAAGAAGATACCGAAGAACTTCGTGCTGAGATTATGGGTGCTGGCGGTAGACCAATCGAGGTGATTGAAGGCCCTTTGATGGATGGCATGAATGTAGTTGGTGACTTATTCGGCGCCGGAAAAATGTTTTTGCCACAGGTGGTGAAGAGCGCTCGCGTTATGAAGCAGGCTGTTGCGATTCTGATTCCATATATTGAAGAAGAAAAGCGTCAACATATTGCTGCAGGCGGAGAAGCAAAAGCCAAAGGCAAGATTGTGATGGCTACGGTTAAGGGTGACGTACACGACATTGGTAAAAATATTGTGACCGTAGTATTACAATGTAATAACTTTGAAGTGGCCAATATGGGCGTTATGGTTCCTTGCGCAGAAATTCTGAAGCGTGCCAAAGAAGAAAATGCCGACATCGTTGGCCTGTCTGGGTTAATTACGCCATCGCTTGAAGAGATGACTTATGTTGCCCAAGAAATGCAACGCGATGATTATTTCCGTGAGCGTCAAATCCCCCTCATGATTGGCGGCGCAACAACTTCACGTGTACATACCGCCGTAAAGATTGCCCCTCATTACGATGGCCCTGTTGTCTATGTGCCCGATGCATCTCGCTCGGTATCGGTTGCTTCTAGCCTGCTTTCAGATGAAAGTGCTAAGAAATTTATTCAAGACTTACGCGATGACTATGAGCGCATTCGTGAGCAACATGCAAATAAAAAAGCTGCCCCAACGATTTCTTTAGAGGCGGCTCGCAAGAATCGCGAGATGATTGATTGGTCTGCTTATGTTCCAGAGAAGCCAAAGTTTATTGGTCGTCGAGTATTTAAAAACTTTGCCCTGGGTGATATTTCTAAATATATCGATTGGACTCCGTTCTTCCAAACTTGGGATTTAGCAGGCAAATTTCCGGCAATCTTGGATGATGAGATTGTTGGCATTGAGGCTCGTAAGGTATACGCAGATGCTCAGGCAATGTTAGACAAGTTGATTAAAGGCCAATGGTTACAAGCTGATGCGGTGGTGGCTTTCTATCCTGCTAATACGATTGGCGACGATATTATTTTGTATAGCGATGAAGCACGCGAGCATCCTCTTTTTGTTTGGCATAACTTGCGTCAACAATCTGAGCGTCCAGTAATAGATGGGGTGCGCAGACCCAATCGATGCCTAGCTGATTATGTAGCGCCAAAAGATTCTCATGTTGCAGACTACCTTGGTTGTTTTGCTGTAACAACTGGCCATGGTGTTGAGAAAAAAGTTGCTGAGTTTCAGGCAAAGCATGATGACTACAGTGCAATTATGTTGAAAGCTTTAGCCGATCGCTTGGCAGAGGCATTCGCAGAATTGCTGCACCATCGTGTTCGGACTGATTTATGGGGTTATGCAACCGATGAAATTTTGACAAATGAGCAGATGATTAATGAGGAGTACCGTGGGATACGTCCTGCCCCTGGTTACCCTGCTTGCCCAGCGCACGAGGTTAAGCAGGATTTGTTGAGAGTGATTGGTTCCGAAGATATAGGCATGACTTTGACTGAGTCAATGGCAATGAACCCAGCTTCTAGTGTGAGTGGTTTCTATTTAGCCCATCCAGATGCGCAATACTTCAATGTAGGAAAAATTACTACTGATCAGGTTGAGGATCTAGCGAAGCGTCGAGGTCAGACGATAGAGGAAGTTCGCCGCCAACTAGCTAGTCTGGTCGATTAAACGCCCCACATAACCGGTTTATTTTTGGCGTTAGCTTGTTTCATCAGTTCTAAGAAAGGGTACGCTCTTTGGCCAAGGCGATCTGCTAGCTTAGGCTTTTCAGCTTCCTCGCCCACCTCATTTTTTACTTTGGAGCGTTCTTCAAGGTCCTGAAGAATCGCAGTTTCTAGAGCGGTAATCAGAGCGGGCAGTTGCTCTTCTGTGAGTATGCCTCTGGGCTCGAGCGGGCGACCCAAAATATCAAAGATCCGTTTAGTCAGATCCGCCAACATAATGACATCCGGACCAGCTTTGGAGCGAAATTGATAGATCATTTCGATAGCTTACCACCTGATAAACTCACTTATCTATGTTGCTGACCAATAAAAATCGTTTAATTGAAATGCTGAGTCAAGCCCTTCAGGGCCTTGCTCAGGAGCGTGGCTTGGGTGAGGTGCCTATCCCTCGTTTAGAGCGCCCGAAAGCCGTTGACCATGGCGATGTCGCCTGCAATATTGCATTGCAGCTTTCGAAGGCATGGAAGTTGAATCCAAGGGAGTTGGCCCAAGCTTTAGTAGAGCGTTTACAAATGCAGCCTGGCTATGATCAGTTAATTGCTTCTTGCGAAATCGCCGGACCAGGCTTTATTAATTTTCGCTTAAGTAATCAGGCTAAGACTGCTGTCGTTGGCGAAATTCTAGGAGCGGGTTCGCAATTTGGCGAGCTCAAGCAGGGGAGCGGTCCTGTATCAAGCGCCATGATTGAGTTTGTTTCAGCAAACCCAACTGGTCCATTGCATGTTGGTCACGGCAGACAAGCAGCGCTTGGCGATGCTTTGGCAAATCTATTGGCAACTCAAGGCACCAAAGTTCATCGTGAGTTTTATTACAACGATGCCGGAGTACAGATTGCGAATCTTGCTCTATCCGTCCAAGCACGTTTGAACGGTTTAAAACCAGGCGATCTTAACTGGCCAGAGCAAGCTTATAACGGTGAGTACATTGCAGAGATTGCTACAGCATTTAAAGTATCTCCTGAGTATCGGGATGATCTAGAGGCGATTCGTCAATTTGCCGTTGCCTATTTGCGCAACGAGCAAGATATTGACTTGAAGACATTTGGCGTTAAGTTTGATTGCTATTACCTAGAGTCGTCTCTGTATACCGATGGCAGCGTGAATCAGATTGTTCAAGATCTCCAGGAAATTGGAAAAACCTACGAATCTGAGGGTGCTCTGTGGCTTAGAACCACTGATGATGGAGACGATAAAGATCGTGTCATGCGCAAGTCAGATGGTAGTTTCACTTACTTTGTTCCTGATGTGGCGTATCACACAAGCAAATGGAATCGTGGTTTTAAAAAAGTGATTAACGTTCAAGGCAGTGATCATCATGGCACGATTGCGCGCGTTCGTTCGGGCTTGCAAGGCGTTGCCCAGAAGCGTGGCTGGGATATCCCAAAGACTTACCCTGATTATGTATTACATAAGATGGTCACTGTGATGCGTCATGGTGAAGAGGTCAAAATTTCTAAGCGTGCTGGCTCATATGTCACTGTTCGTGATTTAGTTGAGTGGTCTGGTGGTGCTACTCCAGAAATGACCCCAGAAGAAAGAGAATTAGCCTTACAACGTGGTCGTGATGCAGTGCGCTTTTTCTTGATTTCTCGTAAAGCGGATACTGAATTTGTATTCGATATTGATTTAGCGCTTCAGCAAAATGACGAGAATCCTGTGTTCTATGTGCAATATGCACATGCACGTATTAGCTCGATTTTGCAACAATGGGGTGGAAATACTAAAGACTTAGTAGGTGCTGACTTATCTTTGCTACAAAGCAAGGCTTCTGATCATCTGCTACGACGCTTGGCAGAATACCCTGAGGTGCTTACGGATGCTGCTGCCGAATTAGCTCCACATGCGCTCGCTTTTTATTTGCGAGATTTAGCCAGTGATTTCCATGCCTTCTATAACGCTGATCGCGTATTAGTGGATGATGAAAACTTGAAATTGGCACGCCTAGCTCTTTTGTCAGCGACCCGCCAAGTTTTGCAAAATGGTCTGAGGGTTTTAGGAGTTTCTGCACCAGTGAAGATGTAGTGGCAAAGAATGAAGTGAATAGGTAAGATGAGGAAATGATGAAAAAACCGAATCAGCAAGCTGGCTTCATAAAACAGGGAGATAGCAATATTCCTGTTAACAACACTCAATATGGTGGCACGATCCTTGGTTTTGTACTGGGCTTGGGCGCCGGTCTTGGTATTGCGTTTGTAATCGCTTTCTATCTATCCAAAAATACACCACAAGAAAGACCTGGGATGCGTGCCCCGAATTTACCGATGACCATTAAGCCTTCTGCTCCTGCAGAGGGTGAGGTTGCATCTCCTTCAGAGCCAGTAGATTTGAATAAGCCATTGCAAGGCAAAAGTCCTGGTGGAGCCTCTGCTGATCCAATTGGGGATTTAGTTAGCGGTAAAAAACCGGCAGAGAGTGCTGCAGGGACAACAACCAAGGGTGATGCAATTTATTATTTGCAAGTGGGTGCGTTTACAAAACGGGCTGATGCAGATGCGCAAAAGGCAAGCTTGGCCATTCAAGGAATTCAAACACAGCTCAGTGAGTTGACTGTGGATGGAAATACTTTATGGCGGGTTCGATCTGGCCCATATAGCAGTGTTGAAGAAAGCAATCCAGCGCGAGAAAAATTAAGTGGTATGGGTATTAAGCCGGCTCTTATCAAGTCAAGTAATTAAAGAAAAAATCATGATTTCATTTAGCAAAAGAATATTTTTTTTAAGCGTATTTATTTTCTTGAGTGCTACTGCAAGCGCGCAGGGGCAAAAGATTGAAGAAGGTTTTGACTACCGTGTATTGCCTGTTTCCCAGCCTGTAGAAACCAAAGGCAAAGTTGAGGTGATTGAATTCTTTTGGTATGGCTGCCCACATTGCTATGACTTTGAACCTGAGCTGAGTGCCTGGGTGAAGCGTCAACCAAAGGACGTGGCTTTCCGGAGAGTGCCAGTAGCTTTTCGCGATGATTTCCTACCCCACAGCCAGCTTTATTACGCTTTAGAAGCAATGGGTAAAGGCGATGCCTTAAATGAAAAGGTGATGTATGCCATGCATAAAGAAAACAAACGCTTACTCACCGAACCTGAAATCGCTGATTGGGTTGCATCACAAGGCATTGACCGCAACACCTTCCTGGCAACCTATCGTTCATTCGCAGTGGTATCCAAGGCAAGGGCTGCCAAACAATTGACTGAGGCTTACCGTATTGATGGCGTTCCAACGATTGTGATGCAAGGCAAGTATGTCACCTCACCTTCTATTGCGGGAACGAAAGCCAAAGCAATTGCTGTGATGGATTATCTTGAAGAAAAGATCCGAAAAGATAAATACAGGCAGTAAAGATCAATAGCTGAGTTTGTTATTGGCGCCGCTTAGATTTTGACGAAGCGTCGCACAATCCAAAAGTACAGTGGATAAGGAAGAATTCTCAAGAACTTTAAAAACCTTGAGAATCTCTTCGGAAAGTGAATATCAAATTCTCCGCGCTGTATTCCACCCAAGATTTCGCTTGCGGCTTCTTCGGCGCTAATTAAAGCAGGCATCTCAAAATCATTCTGAGCAGTGGCTTCAGTAGCAACAAAGCCTGGGGAGATCATGTGAACACTTACGCCTTGCGGTAATAGGTCGTAGAACAGGGTTTCGCAAAAATTGATAATGCCAGCCTTGCTAGGTCCGTAAGCAAGCGCTTTAGGAAGGCCGCTGTAGCCAGCAACGCTACCAACGATGGCAATGTGACCAGAATGTGCCTTGAGCATCTTCGGTAGCACCAATGCAACAGCCCTCATGGGCCCCAAGAGATTTGCTTCAATCGTTTGCTCTGCCACCTGAAATTCAAATTGGTCAGCTCGTAGCGGTGTGTAAGTTCCGGACACAAACAGCAATAAATCTAATACCCCCCAAGTGCTGAGGATGCGCTCATAAGCTTGTTGGAGCTGTTCATTGTTAGTGACATCCAATGGAATGACTAGGGTCTGATCAACTGCTGCATGTTCGGCTACTGCATTTAAACGCTCTATTCTTCGGCTTGAAAGCGCAACCTTGGCGCCTTTATTAATAAGGGATTTTGCGCAGGCTTCACCAATTCCGCTTGATGCACCAACGACCCAAATATGTTTACCAAAAAAATGATCTATACCTTTTTGTTTCATGCTTGAAGAGCATCGGACGATGCCTCGGAAATTTTATGGCTTAAGGTAAATTGCACAACATCAATATTTTTCTGAGAAAAACCTGCTGCACAATACATGAGATAGAAGTTCCAGAGTCGAATAAAGGCTTCGTCGAAACCCAATTGACGAACTTCCTGAATCTTTTGATTGAAGCTGTCACGCCATAGACAAAGCGTCTTAGCGTAGTCCAGACCAAAAGCAAATTCTTCATCTACCTGCAGGCCTGCTTTTTCTGCGCTTGCCTTAAAGCTGGTGCGTGAGGGCAGCATACCTCCAGGGAATACATATTGCTGAATAAAGTCTGTATTGTGGCGGTAGCGTTCAAATAGTTCTTCAGCAATCACAATCGTTTGAATACACGCTTTGCCGCCAGCTTTAAGGCATTTAGCAACCGTCTGAAAATATTCTGGCCAATGCTTTTCTCCAACCGCTTCAAACATCTCAACAGAGGCAATTCCCTCAAACTGTTCTTGGCAATCGCGATAGTCTTGTAAGCGCACCTCAAAAGATGCAGGCGTATTGATTTCGGATTGGATTTTTGCCAATCTGTTTTCAGCAAACGATTTTTGTTCGGTTGAAAGAGTAAGTCCAGTTACGGATCTTTTGCTTAATAGCGCTTCTTCCATGACTCCGCCCCAACCACAACCAATCTCTAGGATATGGGCTCCCGGCTTTGTTTGTAAGGAATCCAGAATCCGCTTGATCTTTGCGCGTTGGGCATGGGCAAGATCTTGCTTATCGCCCTCTGAAAACCAGGCACTGGAGTAGCTCATCGTAGGATCAAGCCACAAGCCGTAGAAGGCATTTCCTAAGTCATAGTGGGCATGAATATTCTTGCGGCTACCCGATTTTGAGTTGTCGCGAAGCCAATGCTTGAGGCGGTACAGAATGGACCCAAACCTACTGCCATAAATCGCTTTTTCAAGGATCGTACGATTGCGGATCGCTAGTTCTAAGATGGACTGAAGATCGGAAGTATTCCACTCCCCCCGGATATAGCTCTCAGCAAAGCCAATGTCACCATGTGACATCACTTGTTTGAAGACAGACCAATCATGAATCTGAATATCTGCACTTAAAGAATCTGTATGACTGCCAAACTCCCTAAGCTCACCATTTGGCAAGGTCAACTTTAGGTGTCCACTACTTAGTTGGGACAAGATTTTAAGTAGCGCTTGGACTTTGAAATCTTTTTTGATTGAATTTTTTCCATCAGCGTGTGGAGCTGAAAAATTCAAGCGCGAGAGAAGGGATTGTCCGGGGCGATTCATCTGCTAATTTCAAATTCAGGTGGTTTTGGTTTTGAATGAAAGGGTACACCTTTTAGCCACAATTTCAATGCCTGCCAATGAATTCTGAAAATGACACCCAAACTCATCAGGGGGTAGCGTACAAATGCTAGACGTAAGCTTGAGGAAGTAAGGGGGCGGCTAGTCCCGCTGATGCTAGTATTAATGAGGGGTTGACCATCCTCATGTAACTCAATGCGGGCAACAGAATTTTGTTGAGATTGACTATCTTGAGCAAATAAAAAGCGGAATTGATACTCTCCACGCACCTCGCAAAAAGGCGACACATGAAAGACTTTTTTGCTTATCAGTGTTTCCCCGGAAAAGATGGGCTCCCCAGAATCCTTGTAGAGCAAATAACAATGGCGCTCACCAAAAGTATTATTAACCTCAGCCAATATCGCTTGGACTTTACCATCAGATCGAGTGCACATCCAAAAGCTCACGGGATTGAAGACGTAGCCCAAAACTCTTGGAAAAGTCTGTAGCCAAATTTCTCCATCAATATTTTGGAGTCCATTTTCTTTGAGAATATTTTCTATCCAAGCAAGACTATCTGTTCCACCGAGACCATGATCTTTATCGTAAAAAGAACAAATCCCAGGGCGATTGTCATTTACACCACAACTACTTAGTAGTTCGCTACGATGTCTTCTTGATCGCATGGGTATAGATAGGGTGAAAACACCGTAGCCAAATACATTTTGAGCAGGCCGAAGACGACGATGCTTTACTACTCCAAAGTTAATCTTTGGTTGGTTCATTTAGCGAGCATCTTGCTTTGGGATTTGGCTAAGTGGCGATCGAATATTTTCAATTAAAGCCTCAGCCACTAATTCGCCTGAGCGTAGCCCATCCTCATGGAATCCAAACCCAGTCCATGCTCCGCAATACCAAATAGACGAATTACCTTGAATCAGGGGTAACTCTTTCTGGGCTTGAATGGCGCTCATGTCAAATACAGGATGTGAGTAGTGAATTTCTTGATGAACGAGAGTTGAATCTGGTTCGCTGGTGGGGTTGAGGCTCACAATGATTGGGGTATTGCTTAGTTTCTCAGGTAGCGGTTGTAAGCGGTTGATAAGATAATTTACGCTGACATGTTGCTTGGACGAGGGTGTGCTGCCAGATTTTGCCGTGTAGTTCCAGGCGGCCCAGCAACGTTTTGCTTCAGGCAGGAAGCGAGTATCTGTATGCAAAATGGCACGGTTCTTTTGGTATGGAATCGATGCCAAAATGTTCCTAGCTTGTTGATCAATGCCATGGACGAGACCCAAAGACTGATCGCTATGGCAGGCCATGACTACCTCATCAAAGAATGCTGACCCCGATGGGCTAATAACTTCAACTTGTGAGCTTCCATTCTGATTTGTATTTACACGCGACACAGATTCACGCTTAATCGCAACATGATTTTTTTCCAAAGCAGCTACGATGCGTTTTACATATTCTCTGGAGCCACCTTCAATAGTGAGCCATTGAGGGCGATTTTGAATTTGTAGCAAGCCATGATTGTGGCAAAAGCGAATCATTGTTTGAATCGGAAATTCCAACATCTGCTCAACTGAGCATGACCAGATTGCGCCAATCATGGGTAGAAAATAATTTTCTCTAAAGCTTTGGCTAAAGCGATTTCGATCTAAAAAATGAGAGATCGTTTCATCGGGTTCGGCATAGTGATGGCCACTAGCGATCTGTTCCTGAGCTAGCTTGGTCGCCAAGCGATTAAAGCGAAGGATGTCATAAGCCATTCTCCAAAAAGAAGGCGATAACAAGTTAGAGCGTTGCCCAAAAAAAGAATTAATGTCGTTGCCTGCCCATTCAATCTTTGGATGCGCTGGATTCTTTTCAGACACATCAATCGAAACTGAAAAGGACATTTCGGAGGGAGCAACTGGAGCTTGAATTTCTTCAAATAATCTAACGAGTCTTGGGTAGGTCTTGCGGTTAAAGACCAGAAAGCCTGTATCTACTCCGTGCGTTAAGCGCTCACCATCAAGCTCATATGTGAAATCCACAGTATTGCTATGACCACCAATATGATCGCCACCCTCGTAGACAGTGAGCTCAATTTCAGAGTTTTGTCTTAATGCATAGGCGCAGCCTAATCCAGAAATCCCGGCGCCAATGATGGCAATTCTTTTTTTGCTCACTGAGCTTTTTCCTCTAGAAGTTTTTCAATTTCACTGGTGATACTACTGCTTGTCGGTTTAGTGACGCTCCCAAAGGAATCAACCACATTACCATTTCGATCGATTAAGTACTTATAAAAATTCCATTTAGGAGTTGTACCTGTTTTGGTAATTAACATCTTAAACAGCGGATTGGGATTGCTACCTGATACAACGCTTTTAGCAAACATTGGGAATTTGACGTCATAGGTATTTTTACAAAACTCCGCAATTTCTTTATTGCTACCAGGCTCTTGCTGACCAAAGTCATTGGAGGGGAAGCCCAAAACAACAAAGCCCCGATCTTTATATTTGGCATAAATTTTTTCTAAGCCTTCATATTGACTTGTAAATCCACAATAGCTTGCTGTATTGACCACTAGGATGACCTTGCCCTGATACTGACAAAGACTCTGGGGCGCTTCGTCTTGCAGGCGTAAAAAGGTGTGGGAGAGCAATGGACTGCAGGTTGGGGCGGCATTGACTACCCCAGCTCCCAAGAAGAGGGGGAGTAGGGTAAAAAGCTGGCCAAGCACTTTATGGTATGTCTTGCGGGTCATGTTGCCTCTTTATTTATCTGCTGATGAGAGCCCAAGTCTAAGACATTCTGGGTAATATCGCAGGGCGATCCACAATACTATTAATATTGCGTTATGAGCTCTCTGCCGCCACCTTCTTTTGAATCTAAAGTCTGCCTTTCTGAGCAACTAGAGGCTCGAATTTCTCAGTTGCCTAGACCGCTGGTGTTTACCAACGGCGTATTCGATATTTTGCATCGTGGACATGCAACTTATTTAGCGCAAGCTCGCGCTTTAGGTGCCAGTCTTGTCGTTGGGGTAAATTCAGATGCTTCAGTCAGGATGCTAGGGAAAGGTGATGATAGGCCCATCAACTCGGAGGCCGATCGTCAGGCTTTATTGTCTGCGCTAGAAAGTGTTGATATGACGGTTTTATTTACTGAACAAACCCCAGTTAATCTGATTGAGAAAATTCGTCCAGATATTTACGTTAAGGGCGGTGATTATGAAATCGATGCCTTGGCTGAAACACATCTAGTGAAAAGCTGGGGAGGAAAAGCAATTGCGATTCCATTTTTGTATGAGCGTTCTACAACCAGCTTGCTAGGCAAAATTCGTTCCTAAAAGAGACTGCAGAAAAAATTCTTTTCTTATAGATTTTTTAAGAGCCAAGCCCATAAGCCTCGTAGCACCAAGCCTTCACTCACTTCAATTTTGAGCTTATTGAGTTTGCTGATCTGACTGATTTCCCCTGCCAAGATTTTGGCATTGCCGCCATCAATCCAAATTCTTTCGACGGCTTGATTCATTTCTTTTGCAACATCGATTGCATATTGAATGGCTCCAATTTGCGCGGCATCGCACCCTCCAATAATTGCGTCATTTGTCGAAGTTCCAAAACCTTGATGAGCATCACCTCGAGTTGCAAGTGGTAACTGCGCAGTATTCATGGCCAAGCTCTTTTGCATTAACTCAAGGCCTGGAAGAATCCAGCCGCCATAGTGCACGCCATTTGAACCAAGTAAGTCAATGGTTGTGGCGGTACCAGCATTAATAATTAAAGAGTTTGTTATGGATAATGTCCGCGCTCCAATGACTGCAGCCCAGCGATCTGCTCCTAATTTGGCTGACTCTTGATACAGCGTACGGATGCCTGAAAAAGCGCTGTCTCCGCTTAACTGCTTCCATTCCACATCTGCCCATTGTGGAAAAATTGACTTTAGATTATTGATGGCTTCAGGCCCAGCAACACAGCTAAATCCAACGATGCTAGGTTTAGGTAGAGTCTTTGCAATGTAATCGGCAAGTTCTGCACGGTGTTCTGTGGATTGCAAAGACTTACTGCTAATTGATCCCGAATAAGCCCATAATTTTTTCTGTTGATCTGAGGGATGTTGAGTGGACTCAACAGCAGCCCATTTCAGCCGAGTATTTCCGACATCGAATAATAGATATAGACTCATGATTGAACTCTGAGAGAGACATCACCAGCATAAATAGTCAACGTTTTATCTTGCTGTTTTAGAAGTAATGCACCGTTTATATCAACACCTACATCAACGCCATATAAAGGCTCTTGACTACCGCCTGATACACATACCTTTTGGTTCATAAAGGCGTCCCATTTCAGCCATTCTTCTTGATAGGCAGAAAATCCTTGTTGATCAAATTTTTGAAAATGCCGCTCGAATGATTGTATTAACGCAAGCCATAGAAATTCTGCATCAGGCATTCTCATGTTGACTGGAAGTAATTGCTCTAAAGAGCTGACCTTAAGTTCGCTGTGACCAAGATTTTTTTCAATTGCGCTAGCGTTGCGTAAATTGATGCCCACCCCAATAATCATCCAGGTTGGATCACCAGTTTTTGCTTGGCCTCCTTCAATCAGAATACCGGCCAGCTTTGCATTATTTAGTAGTAAATCATTGGGCCATTTCAGACGCAGACCGGCTTGATAAAGCTCTGATTGATCAAGATTGCATGCTTGTGCGATACCTTCAATGACAGCAAAACCAACTATTAAGCTAAGACCAGTCAGTTGTGCAGGGCTTCTCTTGAATGGAAAGGCCATCGAGAAACAGATGGAGTCATTGGGATTTGCCAGCCAAGCTCGTCCCGCCCTACCTTTGCCTGCGGTCTGCTTATAGGTAATACGAGCTACAGGGTCAATAAGTGTTCCAGCGCGCCAACGCTCCAATAAGTCATCATTTGTTGACTTGGTCTCGATTACGCGCTCAAGGATGCAATTGGCAGTCATTTCGCCATTGTAGAAAGGTCTGACCTAGAATTGTGAAATGTCGACAAAAGATCACCGACCCCACAAGCTGGCATGGCCATTACAGGCTATGCCTCTCGCGCGCGCAATGAGTCTTGCTTATGCCTTGCTGATCCTTTATGTGAGTCTCAATCCATTTGATTTTGATTTTCAGAATGGAATTGCTGCTTGGGTCTGGATTGATGCTCCTTTGCCCCGATTTATTACCTTATTTGATGTTTCGGTAAATATCTTGGCGTATGTTCCATATGGATTTTTATTGGTTTTTGCTTGCTACCCACGTTGGCGCAATTACGTTGCCTTAGGTATTGCAATTACTTTAAGCGCTGCCTTAGCTTTTAGTGTGGAAACTTTGCAGACCTGGGTTCCGTCCCGCATTCCCAGTTTGATGGACTGGTGGGCGAATGTGTTTGGTGGCTTGCTTGGTGCTTTGTTGGCTACTCCACTGGGGCCTGAGTGGCTATCTGGAACGGCCATACGCCGCAGATTTGATCAATGGTTTGGTTTGAATTGGACTATCTGCGCTCTTTTTCTTCTATTTCCATGGTCACAAATTTATCCCCAAAGCTCATGGCTTGGAGTTGGGGTTTGGGGTCATGTCATTTTTGGGTCGATTGATTGGGGGACAACAGTTATTAATCAAGTGATTCAAGAAACGCTGATTACTGGTTTTTGTTGGTTAGGTGTTGCGCTTTTGCTTTCGCTTGGGATGCGTACAAAGGCGCCGCAATGGCAGATTCTCAATGGCTTACTTGGTATCACTGTGCTGTTGAAGATTTTATTTACAGCACTTCAATTTGGCTGGGAGTTTAGTTTTATTTGGCTTACGGCAGGTGCTTTTTGGGGAATGCTCTTGGCCACGATTGTATTGCGATGGACTTTACGATTACAGGCGCAGACCAAACAGTTCTTGGCGGTATCTTGTTTAATTGGAGCCACTATCGCAATTAATGTAATGCCCGATAATCCTTATTTCATCCTCACCCTTAGGCATTGGCATCAAGGACGTCTATTGCATTTCAATGATTTGATGCAGTGGGTTTCAGTTATTTGGTTGCCACTAGCTACCATTTGGATGATCCGCAACATAACAGGCCTGAAATCTGGCCATTGATGAATATAATTTTCTTATGAGCTTCTCACACCATTTATTTTTCTGTCTGAATCAACGCAGCAATGGCGAAGATTGTTGCGATCGTCACAACGCTTTCGCTCTATTTGAGTATGCCAAGAATCGTGTGAAAGAGCTTGGTTTGGCGGGGCCTGGAAAAATTCGGGTGAACAAAGCGGGATGCTTAGATCATTGCGCTGATGGACCGGTGATGGTGGTCTATCCCGCAGGAGTTTGGTATACCCTGGTGGATCAAGAGGATGTTGAAGAAATCATTCAATCTCACTTGATCAATGGCTGTCCCGTTGCACGTTTGCAATTAATGTAGTTTTCTTATTCGTTATTGTTGAAAGTTTGATTCATGAATAGCCGCACAAAAGTCATTCAGATTGATGGCATTGTTGGATCAATGGAGATGTCCATTGATCTTCCTGATGAATTAAAAAATGACCCTCATTTTCCTGTGCGAGGTTTAGCTCTTGTTGCTCATCCCCATCCATTAATGGGCGGTACGATGGATAACAAGGTTGCGCAAACAATGGCAAGAGCATTTAATCAATTAGGCTATGTGAGTGTGCGGCCAAACTTTCGTGGGGTAGGTGGTACAGCCGGAGTTCATGATGATGGTGTTGGTGAGCTAGAAGATTTGTTGCATGTCACTGAATGGATGCAAACCCCTTCAAGCTGGGGTCAGTTCGAAGCTACTGCACATCAGCCATGGGTGAGCTCTGCAAATACTTTGCCTCTCGTTGTTTCAGGTTTTTCATTTGGCAGTTTTGTGGGCAGTCATTTAGTGCAAAGATTAGCTGAGCTTGGTCGTCCTGCGCAGCGTCTAGTGATGGTGGGCAGCGCTGCTGGTAAATGGACATTGGCACCAGTCCCTGCAGATACCATCTTGATTCATGGAGAGTTGGATGAGACCATTCCATTGATTGATGTCTTGGATTGGGCGCGCCCTCAAGAACTAACAGTTCAAGTGGTGCCGGGTGCCGACCATTTTTTCCATCGCCGATTACATTGCATACGTAACATCATTACTGGCGCTTGGTTAGGCATGCCTGATCATCGAAAGAATGAATCAAACTAGGAAATCGAGTTTCTAAAATTATGGCTGAAGAAAAATCATTAATTGAGTACCCCTCTCTTTTCCCGATCAAGGTGATGGGGAAAAATAATCCCGAGTATTTGCCTGCCATCATTCATATTGCAAAACAGTTTGATCCAACTCTTGATGAAAGTAAGGTAGAGCAAAGGCCATCCAAGGACGGGAACTATCTTGGTATTACTTTGCCTATTACGGCAACGAGTCGTGAACAACTCGACGAGCTTTATCGCACCCTCTCGACCCACCCATTAGTGAGCATTGTTCTCTAACGAGACTTCATGATGGCTTTAGTAAAACATCTGGGTTTTGCAGATTATGCTGTCACCTATGAAGCCATGCGTGCGTTCACAAAAGAACGTAATAGCGATACTCCAGATGAGATATGGGTCTTGGAGCATCCACCGGTTTTTACTTTGGGCCTGGCTGGGGATGCTGGTAATTTACATTCCCCAACCAATCAAATTCCAATGGTACAGGTTGATCGCGGTGGTGAAATCACCTATCACGGACCAGGGCAGATCGTTGTTTACTTATTGCTGGATTTAAAGCGCCTTGGAATCTTTGTAAAGGAGTTGGTATCGCGCATTGAGCAAGCCTTAATTGATACCTTGGCAGATTTTGGAATACGCGCCGAAAGAAAGCCTGGGGCCCCAGGAATTTATATTTCCAAGCAGGCTGGTATCCCAGCCGAATGGATTGGGGCAAAGGTGGCTGCCCTTGGTTTAAAAGTCTCTAAAAGCTGCTCCTATCATGGTTTGGCGCTGAATGTGGCAACCGACTTAGACGCTTTTGGACGCATCCACCCCTGTGGTTATGAGGGCTTAAAGACAGTGGATATGCAAACCCTTGGGATCAAGGACAATATAGGTTCAATTAGCCAAAAGCTTTTGGGGCACTTACAAAAGCAACTATCACTATCATGACCGTAAACAAGACCGATACCAAGCAGTCCGTTGAAGAGCGTCAAGATCTTCAATATGACGCAACTCGCAAGCAAAAATCGAGCGAGAAGACTGCGCGTATTCCAATCAAAATTGTGCCCCTTGAAGAGGTGCTAAAAAAACCAGATTGGATTCGAGTAAAGGCCGCTTCAGGTAATTCACGTTTTGCTGAAATCAAAAAGATTCTGCGTGAAAACGAACTAGTCACTGTTTGCGAAGAAGCAAGCTGCCCCAATATTGGAGAATGTTTTGGTAAGGGCACTGCAACTTTTATGATTATGGGCGATAAATGTACTCGTCGTTGCCCTTTCTGTGATGTGGGTCACGGTAGACCAGATCCTTTGGATGTAAAAGAGCCCGCTAACTTAGCTCGTACGATTGCAGCCCTCAAATTAAATTATGTTGTGATTACTAGTGTTGATCGTGACGATTTGCGTGATGGCGGCGCAATGCATTATGTGGATTGCATTTCTCTATCACGCGAGCAGTCGCCAAATACTCGCATTGAGGTGTTGGTGCCAGATTTTCGGGGGCGCCTTGATAAGGCGCTTGATATCTTTGCAGAGCATGCGCCTCAAGGTTTACCAGATGTGATGAACCACAATCTTGAAACTGTGCCCCGTTTATATAAACAAGCGCGGCCAGGTGCAGATTATCTGCATTCTCTGAAGTTACTAAAAGACTTTAAAGAGCGCTTTCCTCACATCCCAACCAAGAGTGGTTTGATGGTTGGACTTGGCGAGACCGATGAAGAGATTCTTGAGGTCATGAAAGACATGCGTGAGCACAATATTGACATGCTGACTATTGGTCAGTATCTTGCGCCGTCTGGGCATCACTTGCCGGTTCGGCGTTATGTTCATCCTGATGTGTTCAAAATGTTTGAAGAGCGTGCTTATGAAATGGGCTTCTCGCATGCAGCAGTAGGGGCGATGGTCCGCTCAAGTTATCACGCAGACCAACAGGCGCACGGAGCAGGCGTTGTTTAAAAGCGCTTTTAAAGTTTGTGTATTTCTAGCAGTATTTAGCTTCCTAGTTGCATGCAGCCCCAAGCTGAACTGGCGCACAGTTCAATCTCCCGAACAGCGATACAGCGCACTTTTTCCGGGTAAGCCCGATAAGTTAGATCGACTGATTCCATATCAAGATCAAGAACTAAAACAAACGCTCGAAGCTGTAAAGATTGACGACGATATTTACTCTGTTAGCTCAATTCAATTACAAGTCGATCAATCTGGTATGACTCAAAAAATGATTGAGCAATTACAAGGTAATTTATTGAATCGAGCAAAAGCATCTGGCGGCAATGTTCTTGTTGAAGAAGGTGCCTATAAAGCTAGTGACACTCGCCGTATACCAGTCAAAGACTATTTCATTATATTTAGTTCAAATGGAAAGACTCAGCAGTCTATGCGAGTTCGATGGATTGTGCGTTCAAATGAGGGTGGTAGTAACTGGATTTATCAAGTTTCTATCTTGCATGCAAATGCAGAAACTGGCGATGCAAAAACACTCTTATCTGAGGAAGAGTATGCGAATTTTTTTAATGAGTTTCGGCCAGAGTAGGCGCGAACCACTGTAGCGAAAAATTACTGAGATTTTTCTAGGGCAGCTACTTTTGCTTCAAGTAGCTCAAGTTTTTCTCTAGTTTTGGCAAGCACTTTGCTCTGCAACTCAAATTCTTCACGAGTAACAAGATCCATTTTCTGAAAACCTTGGTTCATCATGGCGCGCACATTCTTTTCAATTTCTTGCGCCGGTGAATTACGAATGGCATCACCCACTTTGTTTTGCATATCGCTAGCAATGCGTTGGATTTGCTCGAGAATTTCGCCAGGTTTTTGCATGATGGGCTTTTCGGTTGGGTTAAGAGTTGTATAAAAAACACACATTGATATTTTATGTTGAGACGTCCAAAAGGGTGAAAAAGGTCAAAAAAGGCCTAAATTTAAATAAATTCCCAAAAATAGTGCAATAAGAAGCACCAAAAATGTGCAATGGCATTAATAAGGGGAATGGGTGTAAATCTTAATTGGGGCAAACCAGAATAATCGCACCATGCAATAAGCAT
>Ga0207956_1000061_pt1 | contig 38661 bp, 34 predicted proteins | sample CryBogCBE25Jul07_FD_184580 | JGI IMG/M metagenome (GOLD analysis project Ga0207956, IMG submission 184580) | Freshwater microbial communities from Crystal Bog, Wisconsin, USA - CBE25Jul07 (SPAdes) (version 2) | ecosystem: Environmental > Aquatic > Freshwater > Lake | place: Crystal Bog...
GCGACAACAATAGGAGGTTCTTCATCTCAGTTTTCTGTATCATACTCAATCGAGGCTTCCGGCGGTACAACGATGGGCTGTGTTCAGGGATAGGAACTTTTAAATTTTTAAAAGGAATATGCATCTAGCTAGACACCCTGCTTTTTAGTATAATTACAGATGGTTTAGAACATCTTTTTTATTATGATTTATATTTTTTTAATCGGACTAATAATAGGAAGTTTCTTAAATGCTTTTGAGTGGCGTTTTTCTCAGATGATTGATGGTGAAGGAAATAGAAAAATACTTACAAAGAAAAAACGTAGAGAAGTTTCTATTGTTTATGGAAGAAGTGAATGCGTTTCTTGTAAGCATATTTTGAGCCCAATTGATTTGATACCAGTTTTAAGTTGGTTATTCTTAAAAGGTAAGTGCAGATATTGTGCTAAGCCTATATCTATCCAGTACCCCATGATTGAAGCTCTAACTGCTTTACTATTTGTTTTTTCTTATGTATTTTGGCCATTAAAAATAAGTAGTTTCTCTTCTTATATTTTTTTCTTCAGTTGGTTAATCATACTCGCAGGTTTTATTGTTCTAACACTGTTTGATTTTAAAAAATTTCTTCTTCCGTTCATTATTGTTAGACCATTACTAGTCATTTCCTTGCTAACACTTACAGCGTGTCTTTTTTTTGCGAAAGAACCTTATAATTATTTCTTACACCTCATTTCTGGGTTAGTACTGGGAGGAATTCTATATCTACTTTATATTTTTTCAGATGGTAAGTGGCTCGGTGGTGGAGACGTTAGCCTAGGAGCACTTATTGGTCTCCAGCTTTCTTCCCCAACTTTAATACCTTTAGTTCTGCTTATATCATCTATTGGCGGTCTTTTGTTTCTTATTATCTTAAACAGGATAAAAAAAGTTAGTTTTAAGGCAAAAATACCTTTTGGCCCTTTTTTGATGTTTGGTTGTTTTGTTGCGGTATTATTCGGAACTAAAATTATTAATTGGTACCTTGTTTCGGTGCATTAAAAATACATTATCCTTATGCTATAATTAAAATAATGAAAGAAGTAGCGATGTCAGGTGGGTTTACTATCGTAGAAACTCTTATAGTTTTGGCGGTTGTTGGGGTGTTGACGATTTCAACGATAACTATGATTAGTGGGCGGGTAGCAATAAATAGGCAGAATGATGCACTTTTTCAACTGGAATCAGGGCTAAGATCTTCATTTAATGATGTTGCGAACGGCAAATATCAGAGTAATAATTATACTTGTGCACAAGGATCAACTTTAACTCTAGGTTCAGGTGGAACCGGAGGATTCGGAACCGGAGGTGGAAGCGCATCTGTAACCTGTGATTATGCAGGTAAACAGTTTACTTTCGGTACTAATTCGTATTCTGTAGATTCTTTGATTACGAACGAGGCAACTCCACTTTTTTCAGATACTACAACTACAACGCCAGCCGCTGCTACAACAACAGTTAATTATCCTAATAGCATGAAATTAGTTAATCCTTCGTCTCCTCAATATGTTTATATAATCAATACTATTTATCCAAATACCGCCATGAATTCAGGTACATTTACTTCTGGACAACAAAATATTGTATTAGCAAATACTCTATATCCAAAGAGTACTGGAAGTCACCCAACGTTGCTAACAAATGGTCTAAGATTATGCTTTACCGATGGCTCGTACTCAAAGGCAAGCATTTTTATAGGTTCTGATGGAACTTTAACCTCATCAACTAATGACTCATCATGTTAAAAATAAATCAAAAAGGAGAAACAATTGTAGAGGTACTTATCTGCATAGCAGTTTTATCTCTTGGTTTTGGGTCTTCGTTTCTTCTATCAAATCACGCGACAAAAACAGCGGCCAGCAATGGTTACTATTACCAAGCGCAACTTTATGCAAACCAACAAATAACACTACTACATCTTTACGCAACTGGAAATTCCGATTTTCGTTCTCAATCGTCTTGGTTTTCTATGAAACAAAATGGAACTTTATCAGCTTCATCTCAAACAATTTATCCAGTTTCTTCTGGGGGCATCAACTATGTTGTTAAAATAAAAAATACTCAACCTGGCTTAAGTAGGTCATATAATGTTTTTGATATTAATGTATCGTGGCAGACCGGCAACAGCGGATCAGTTATAGGAAGTTTGGATATTTACTATGGAACATAACAAAAATAAAGGTTTTACGATAGTTGAGACAATGATAGCGGTGGTCATATTTACGTTAATTGCAAGTATCGCAACCTTTGTCACCATACAGCTCAGTCGAAGCTATCAGTACGGTATCTCTAAATCTAAACTTGATACGGCCGCGCGAAATGTTAATTATCTTTTTAACCAAGCAGTTCAATATTCCAACTCTGCGTATTTGATGAGTGGAACTGCGACACCGAATTCAGGTTTTAATGCATCTGATACATACAGCACTTGGAAAGTATGGTGCGCAGGCACAACGAGATTTTCTGCGCGGATTTCAGGTACGGCGTTATATCCCAGCGCTTTGTATCAGGATACCATCAACCTTTCATCTTTTGGAACAGAAACCGCAGCATGCACTGGAGCCCCGTTCTCGCTCCCGGTGTCAAGTTCTCAACTGCAGCTAATTCCTGATAATGCATCCATTTCCTTTTTTTCAGTTTCTCAGACTGGATCTGGCTTTAGGCTTCAAACAGCTTTTGAAATGGGGCAGCTTTCTGATTTCGTAGGAAGCAACGTAACTACATCATTGATGCCTCCTGACGCAAATGGGAATATTCTGCCAAAATTGCCAGTATGTCAAACTTCATCATTTGGAAGTTTTTCTTATTGTGCAATAGTATATTATGATAATAGCGTAACCAGTTTTATTAATTAATTATGAAAAATACTATCAACCAAGAAGGAGCATCGAGTTTACTCTTCACACTAGTGATGATTATTATCATTAGCCTACTTGCTATTGGCTTCTCCGTAATCACAACGAATGACCAAAAGGCTACTCTGGATAAGGCAGTCTCACTGCAGGCTGAATATGCCGCGCAAAGTGGGATTAACAGCGTAGTTGAGGGGATTATAAATCATAATTCTGCAGTATCTCAGTCAAGCACTTCAACTTGCACACCTACTGGTGGCGTAATCCCTACATTTCCAAACCCAAACAACACTAGAATTACTTGCCTCAAGTGGAGCTATAGCCCGCAAAGCTTAGTCTATTCATCAGCAAATAGCTTATCAACCATTATCAATCCCGTGAATGCTAGTGGAATTCCAACCAATATATCTGAAGTGGATATTACCTGGGGGCCTTCAGATTCTACGGCGAAGACTACCTATACTTCCTTTACTAATTCATCGTTAAGCGGTGTGGTGTCAGATAACTTCCCGATTTTAAAAATAGTTACTGCAAATTTTGATATGAGTAATTTAACTACAACCTACGTGGTTCCTGTTTCGGGTTCCAGCTCAGTAGTTGCTCTGGGGTCACCTGGAATTAATATTATTTCCGTAGGATGCGGAGCGACATCGGCAAAAACTTGCACTGCAAAATTAAATGCCCTTCAGTGGACTGTAAATTCTGCGAATAGTTTGTGTCCATCGACAAATTGCGGCCTTCTTACTACTAGTTCATTTGATGGGTCTCCATTATCAGTTAATATTTCTGGAATTGGAAATTCTGGACCAGTACAGTTTTTAAACTCTCAAGTACAAATTGATTCAACAGCTCAGAATGGTAATACTGTCAAAAGACTTGTCGCAGGCTATACAATTGGTGGCGCTTCAGCATGGAGCCCTACGCTAACTGCAGCAACTGGCCCAACAGCAGCTCTTTGCAAAAACTTTGAATTCGACAATAGTGCCAATAGTACAGCCAGTCCTTCCCTCCGTAGCGTTCCAGCTTGCTACTAGTTATTTTTTTCGATGAAAATCTTTATGTATAGACTTTAAGTGAGGGTCAGTTATGTGCGTGTATATTTGAGTAGTCGATATATCACTGTGCCCCAGCATTGATTGAACGCTTCTGATATCAGCGCCATTCATAAGCAAGTCTGTCGCGAAACTGTGCCGCATCGTGTGTGGGCTCACTTTTTTTGTTATACCAGCAAGTAGCGCGTAGCGAGCAATTATTCTCTGAATACTGCGAGCAGTTAATCTTCTGAAGTTACCAGTGGTATCAGTATTCTTATGCCCGCTATAGCTAATAAAGAGGGCAGGAAGGTTATCTGTTCGTAGGTTGAGATATCTTTTGATCCATTCGGCCGCTTCATCACTAACAAAGATGGGGCGATCTTTTTGGCCTTTACCGCGCACCATAAATTCTTTTCGATCAAGGTTTATGTGCTTTTTGTCTAAATTTACGAGTTCTGAAACACGAAGCCCTCCGCTAAAAAGGAGTTCAAGTATCGCTCTATCTCTAAGACCTGATTCGTCGTCTATCTTAGGTTGACTCATTAGTGCTTCAATTTCTTCGCTATTTAAAAAACTTACCTGCGACCGTTTAACTCTCGCAAGTTCAATTTGATCTGTCGCAAGTGCTTCGATGTTTCTTTTATGACAAAACTTTAGGAAGCTTCTTAGAGCAATAAGATGATAATTTTGGGTTGCTTTACTGAGTTCATTTGATCGATCGGATCCAAGTTCGTGAAGCCATAGCCGCCATTTGCGTACTAGCTCAGGTGTTATGTCCGAAATTTTAATATCACCTGAAAAATCGATAAGTCTGCTTAGGTAATGTCGGTAATTTTCTATGGTACGTTTAGATCGATTTTGCTCAATTGCAAGATATTCTAGATATTGCTGGATTACTTCTTCGGCATGCATATATTCATTTTACGTCATTTTCGAATTTATACCTTGAATGTCTTATAACTAAACGCGCAAAATGCTACAATCAAATCAATAAGTAATTAATATATAAAGGAATTTTGATGGAAAAAACACTTATCGTACTGAAGCCAGATGCAATTAAGAGGGGTTTAATCGGAGAAGTGTTGTCAAGGTTTGAAAAAGTAGGCCTAAAAGTTGTGGGAATGAAGATGCTTCGACCCACTAAAGATCATTATCACTACCATTATGAGACTATCGGTAAGGTCATTTCACGACGCGGTAAAGATGTTTTTGATGTAACGCTAGATTTTATGATGGAAGGCCCCGTTGTAGCAGTCGTACTCGAGGGCATAGAGGCCGCAGAACTTGTTAGAAAGATGGTAGGTGCAACTGAACCTAAGTCGGCGCTTCCGGGCACGATACGAGGCGATTACACGCATATCAGTTACGCCTATGCTAATAATGTATCAAAGTCGAGTATTGCTAATATTATCCATGCTTCTGGGGATGCAGAAGAGGCGAAACTTGAAGTAGCTCATTGGTTTAAGGAAGATGAGTTATTTGATTACGCGACTAATGCTGAAGCGCATACTTTGCCAAAAAAGAAAAAATAATATACTAATGGTGGCCCGGGAGGGAATCGAACCCCCAACACCCACCTTAGGACGGTGGTGTTCTATCCGTTGAACTACCGGACCATATATAGAAGTTAGTATACCACTTCAAAGGTTCACGAATATGAATTTGACGAGTACAATAGATGGGTAGTATGAAGCACAAGAGTGATAAAAAGAAGAAATATTTCTCAGACCAATTTGACGATGAAACAATGCTGCTGATGTTTCGAAAACACCCTGTAGTTATGAGAAAAGAAATTCTAATAGCTTCTGTGGTACTCCTTTTAGGTGTGATACCTGCACTCGTTGTCCCTACCTATGCAGTATTTTTCGGCGGCTTGGGCTCTGGTTTCTTAGTTTCTTTTTTGATAATGTTTTACGCCTGGATTGGCTGGCATTTTACGGTATATATTGTTACCGACCAGCGGCTTATGCAAATTAATCAAAAAGGGTTATGGAAGCGCAGTGTGGTCGATATTGGTCTCGATAAGATACAAACAGTTTCTTATGAAATTAAAGGATTGCAAGAAACACTATTTGGATTTGGTACAATAGTTATACAGACCTACGTCGGTGAACTTGTCATTCATGACGTTCATCATCCAAGACAAATCCAGAAAAAAGTGTCACATATATTGCGCGAGCTAGACGTTAACTTCACTAGTCCATTAATTAACAAAGAAGAAGTATGAATAAAAAAGAATTAAACCCACCACAGCCAGGAGAGAAAAAAACCAGAACTTTTTTATTGCATAAAAATAAGAGAAAAACAGCGAGCCTTGAAGGTGATAGCCCGATACCGCGTATTACTGATGAAAATATTGGAGATCATCGAGAACAGATTCTTAAAACTGCTCGTAAGTTTATTTTTCCACTTCGTGATTCTAGGCATAAAATTGTTACTACGACCATTATCTTACTTGTACTAGCTTTTATCAGCTTCAGCACCGTAGTGTTGCTCGATCTATATAGATATCAGGATACAAGTAACTTTGCGTATCAAATAACCAAGGTTGTTCCAGTCCCAGTAGCACGTGTGGGTAATAATTTAGTTTATTATGAAAACTACTTATTTGATCTTCGCCATTACATCCATTATTTCCAGACCCAACAACAGGTTGATTTTAATTCAGCTCAAGGTAAGGCACAGCTTAATAATCAGAAAAAACAGTCACTAAATTCTGCCGTTAATTATGCTTACATAAAAATGATAGCGAAGCAAAAAAATATTAGCGTAGCTAGTAAAGATGTCGACGCTCAGATACAAATGCTGAAAGACCAAAGTAAGCTAGGGAGTGATAATAAGACATTTGAAAATGTACTCAAGCAATATTGGGGATGGACAGTTTCTGATTTTAGACGGAGTATTGAACAGGAAATTCTCACAAATAATGTAATTGCAGCACTTGATACTGGAGCTCAAAAAAAAGCTAACGCAGCTCTGACAGCGTTAAGTGGAGGGCAGGACTTTAGCGCAGTTGCTAAGCAGTACTCTGATGATAATTTAACGAAAGATAATGGAGGTGTTCTAGCAATTTCCATAAGCAAAAATGATAAAACAGTGCCAACCCAAACTATCGACGCATTATTCAAGCTTAAGTCTGGCCAAACATCAGGAATTATTAATTTAGGCTATGGTCTTGAGATAGTTAAAAATCTCGGAGAGCAAAATGGAAAAGTAAAGGCTGCGCATATATTTATTAATTTCCAGTCAGTAGATAAGCTTTTGGCACCGTACAGGGATAAGGAGCCGCCAATTACTTACATAAAGGTGTAAATAGTTTGCAGCTTAGGCGCATTGCAAAACAATCCTATCTCTGTTACGATATTCAATGCTTATATTTGCATGGGCTCGTGGTGTAGAGGCCTAACATGCCTCCCTGTCACGGAGGAGATCGCCGGTTCGAATCCGGTCGGGCCCGCCAGCTTTATATGCTTTTAGATGGCTCACACGGTGAGCCATTTTTTAATTTATATCATTTTCAATCTGTTATTATAGAGTTACGCATTTTTTTGCCGATATAGCTCAGTTGGTAGAGCGGCGCTTTCGTAAAGCGTAGGTCAGCGGTTCGACCCCGCTTATCGGCTCCAAGCGGGTATCGTATAGTGGCCAATATGTAGCCTTCCCAAGGCTGAGCGCTGGGTTCGATTCCCAGTACCCGCACCAAACATAAGCTTAAAAGTGAGTATTATTTAGTTTTTTTTGATAAGATAATACATGAATGAGTTTTGTTATTTATAGAGTTTCATTCTGGGGAAAAGATGTTTAATAAAAAATATTTTCAAGATAGGCCGGTTTTATTTCTTAACTTAGTTGTTGTTTTAGGTGGAGTTATTAATATGATAGCCACGGCGCTGCTGATTGATACTTCTAGAACTGCAGCGACAGTTCGCTATGAATCAACGCTAGGGCTCGGTGGCTTTCCTAAAGGTACGCCACTAGATCTCTATAGTTTTGCTGCAGTAGCACTTCTTGTTACTTTCGTTTCAATTTTTATGAGCGCTAGATTATATACCCAAAAAAGATTGCTGAGTATCCTAGTTTTGACCCTCGCTATCGTTGCTTTGCTATTTAATCTAATAGTGGCACAAGCGATTTTAAATCTTCAATAGTTCAATTATGAGATTAATCGAAATTCCATTAACCAGAGATCGCGATAAGGTTTATAAATGGTTTGAACGTCTTCCCGGAATATTGAGTTGGTCTGTGCTAGCCTTGCCCATTGTGCTTAGTTTAGTTAATACAAGTATTGCGGCATATTTCGTTCTCTCTTATTTGCTACTATGGGTATTTAAAGCAATTTCACTTAACATCCGAATGATCCAGGGCTACAGGAGAATTAATGAAAATATGGCGTACGAATGGAATAAGTTACTCAACGAATTAGACAACCCGAAAAAAACCTATCTTCAGTATGAGCAGGGAGTTTCACCGGCATGGCACTTAAAGAATCTTGCAAGTATAGAAGTGAGGGAAGAGCGACTCTATCAAAAGGATATTTATAACGCTGTAATAGTAGCAGTCTACAATGAAAGTAGGGCTATTCTTGAACCTACTATTAAAAGTATCCTGCAGTCCTCGTATAATCATAAGAAATTAATTGTTCTCTTTGCCTATGAAAAAAGGGGTGGTGAAGAAGTTAAGAAAAATATTCTTGATCTGGTTGAAGAATACAAGCATGAATTCTATCACTTTGGAGCAATAGAGCATCCAGAGGATATCCCTAATGAAACTATTGGTAAGGGTGGGAATATTACCTTTGCAGGAAGAAGATTAAAGGAATTTTTGGATGATAAAAATATTAATTATGAGCATGTAATCGTTACGACCCTTGATGCGGATAATCGACCTCACCCTGAATATTTTTCAGCAGTTACGTATGCCTATATTGCGTGCCCTGATTACATACACGCATCTTTTCAGCCGATATCAATGTTTACTAATAATATTTGGGATGTGCCAGCGCCAATGCGCGTTATTGCTACAGGTAATTCATTTTGGAATATTGCTCTAGCACTCCGCCCCCATATGCTCAGGAATTTTGCCTCACATTCACAAGGGATGCAAACACTTATTGATACAGATTTTTGGAGTACAAGAACGATTGTTGAAGATGGGCATCAATACTGGAGAACCTATTTTACCTATGACGGAAAACACGAGGTACACCCCATTCTTATTCCAATTTATCAAGATGCCGTTCTATCATCGACTTACACAAAAACACTTAAGGCACAATTTATCCAAGTACGAAGATGGGCCTGGGGTGCGAGTGACATAGCTTATGTACTTCAGATGGGCTGGAGAAGGAAAAATAGGATTAACAAGGTGGACTTGTTTATGAAAACTGCGCGACTTATTGAGGGGCATGTGGCGTGGGCAACTGCCTCACTTATTTTATTACTTGGGGCCTTCGTACCACTTTATCTATCACCGCATTCAAGCACAAGCCTTGTCGCGCATCAACTACCAATTATAGCTAGCCGAATTCAAACCGTCGCAATGGTTGGTATGTTCATTGGTATTTATTTAAGTATTCGATTATTGCCACCAAAACCACCCCGATATAAAACACGGCACCAAGTATATATGATTCTTCAGTGGATCTACCTTCCTTTGACTACTATTGTATACAGTGGATTCGCTACACTATATTCTCAAACACGATTATTGTTCGGTCGTTATCTAGATAAGTTCGACGTTACTGAAAAAGTTGTAAAAAAATAATACAATTAAAATTTTAGTGCTCGCCGTACATCGTTGGGTAATTTTAGATTTGTTCGATACGAGTTATATTTAATTGCACTTGCTGCATCAAAGTTTTTCAAAACACGTATCGCAGTGATTGAAATATTTTCCGAGCTGAGAAGAGGAGACACGGGCTTAGCTTTTAGGCAATGTCGTAAAATAGTTTCACATAGATAGTGCGCTGTTCGAATTTGATCGGGTAGGTGATCAATTGATTGAAATATGCTAATAAAAAGCTTATCTCTAAGGAAGGGCTCCTGCTCCCCGTTTTTCTTTTTAACAAGAAGGCACTCATCTAATTTAACTGCTTCCTCGCTGGTTACTATTGCGTGGCAATTAAGGCATTGTCTCCGACGCCAAGTTGAGTGTTCTTTTTCTCGAGGTCGGGTATTAGTGACTTTTGTTTTTCCGTTACAATAAATACATTTCATGTCTATATATTGTCATATAGCTATAGAAAATCAAAGTGGAAAAAAGGACGTTTCCTGTGGGAAACGTCCTTATAATCTAGTGCTAACTTATCTTAGTTTGAGCTGATCGATGCCCGACGCATGCGTCGGATACGATTCTCAAAAATCTTTGATGAGTGCAGCTCTTCGTAGAATAGCTTGAAGCTTTCTAACGGTGAAGTGTTACTCAAACAAAACGCCTCGTTTAACCTGTCTACTATAGCAAAATGGGGTCATTTTGTCAATACTTAGCCTTACCTGTAACAGATTGAGCTTATGGTATATGTGCGAATTTTGGTGGGCCCTAGAGGACTCGAACCTCTGACCTCTTCCACGTCAAGGAAGCGCTCTAGCCAACTGAGCTAAGGGCCCGATAGAAGATACTATACCAGTTACCGTTAAATATTCAACTATCCACAGGTGTGGATAAGATTATACTAGTAATATATGGCTAGCTTGTATATACTAGCTTGTAGGTGGTATTTTATCAGGTGTTTTGCCCCCAGTGATTTGTCTTAGAAGGTTAATACTTCTGCGAGAGAAGATAAATCAGCTGGGGCTTATTTTTTTGAAACTTATTTAATGACGCAATCTGTAAATTCTAGTACAATACTTACAGATATGAAGAGGAATAAATAACCGTTATGAATGAAGAGCTTTATTCGATTAGACACAGCTTGGCGCATATTATGGCTGACGCCATTCAGCGTAAATGGCCTGAGGCTAAATTTGGTGTTGGACCAGTGATATCGGATGGTTTTTATTACGATGTTGATCTCGGTGGCGATAATGTTATTTCTACCGACAATTTTGCCGCTATAGAAAAGGAGATGCGTAAAATCATTGCTGGCAATGCGCCATTTGTTAAATCTAAAAAGACTATTCATGAGGCTATAGATTGGGCTATTACTACCAAGCAACCCTACAAAGAGGAGCTGCTTAACGATCTACAGAGGTCAGGCACTACAGAACTTAGAAATCTTGATATTGATGAGCTTGGTCTTGCCGCAATAACATCCAAAGTAGATAAAGTTACTTTTTATACGAATGATACTTTTGAGGATCTGTGCAGGGGACCTCATGTTGAAAAAACAGGTGATGTCGGCGCTTTTAAACTTACTAAAGTAGCTGGGGCGTATTGGAGGGGGCAAGTAGACAAGCCGCAAATGCAACGAATTTACGGGATAGCTTTTGCTAAACAAAGTGAACTTGATGAGTACCTTGCTATGCTTGAGAACGCGAAGCGAAGAGACCATAGAAAAATAGGGCAAGAGCTTGATCTGTTTGTTTTTTCTGATCTCGTAGGACAGGGCCTGCCTCTCTTTACTCCACGAGGGACTTTTCTTAGAGAAGAACTATTAAAATTTTCAAATGAACTACGACTTTCAAATGGATTTGAGAAAGTTTGGATTCCTCATATGACTAAAAATGACCTATATAAGAAGAGCGGTCACTGGGATAAATTTGGTGAGGAGTTATTTTTAGTAAAAAGTCAGGAAACTTCTGACGAATTAGTCTTGAAGCCCATGAATTGCCCTCATCACACGCAGATATATGCCTCACGCCAGAGAAGCTATAGGGATCTACCAATTAGATATTTAGAATCTACTACTGTATATAGAGATGAAAAAAGCGGTGAACTGGGTGGTCTTTCTCGAGTTAGATCAATTACGCAAGACGATAGCCACGTTTTTTGTATGCCCAATCAAATCGAAGCCGAGATTGGTCAGCTGCTATCTTCAGCAAAAACACTTTATGAAACAGTTGGCATGAAACTTAGAGTGCGGCTTTCTTATAGAGATGATGGCGATGGCTATCTTGGAACTAAGGCAAAGTGGGATAATGCACAGAAACAGCTAAAAGATGCAGTGTCGACCAATAAGCTCGATTTTTTTGAGGTCGAAGGCGAAGCTGCCTTTTACGGCCCAAAAATTGATTTTATGGCTACAGATGCCATCGGCCGCGAACATCAAGTCGCCACAGTACAATTAGATTTCGTTCAACCTGAACGTTTTTCGCTAGAGTTCACTAATAAAGAGGGCGCTATGGAAACTCCTATCATGATTCATAGCGCACTGCTGGGTTCTGTGGAGCGTTTCCTGAGTGTGTTTATTGAACATACTGAAGGTAGATTCCCAGTATGGTTGGCACCAGAGCAGATCAGGCTTATCACAGTTAATCAGACCGAAGAACTAGTGCAGTATACGGAATCACTTTACGAGAAAGCGAAAAATCTTGGACTTCGTGTCACTATGGATAATACTAATGAATCAGTGGGCAAGAAAATTAGAAATGCTGAAAAAATGAAGATTCCATATGTTTGTGTGATTGGCGAGCAAGAACTTAGGTCAGAGCAGACTACGCCCCGCGTGAGGACGGACATGGGCGACCAACCTGCAGATAAGATTGATATAAGCTCATTCATGGACACCGTTCTCAAAGAGATGAATTCTAGAGCCCCAAAAACAACACTTTAAGTTTGAGTGTATGACTGAATCGGAGAAAATAGAGCAGATTTATATTATTGGGCCTACTGCTAGCGGTAAAACTGATCTTGCTATCAGAGTTGCACAACAATGTGATGGGGAAATAATCGCTGCAGATTCTCGTACCGTATTTAAGGGATTAGATATTGGTACTGCAAAACCCACGAAGTCAGAACAGGCACTCATTCAGCATTGGGGAATTGATATCGTAGGCCCAGGTGATGAATTTAGCGCTGCCAAATTTCAACATTACGCTAAAACCAAAATATCAGAAATAAAAAAAAGAAGAAAAATGCCAATTATAGTAGGCGGGTCAGGGCTGTATATAGACTCACTACTTTATGATTATACGTTTTCAACTCCTGATAAGAATAAACGTGATGCACTGCAGGGTATGTCAATCACGGAACTTCAGAAAATGATACGAGATAAAAAATTAAGTATGCCTGAGAATAATACCAACAAGCGCTATTTAATAAATACGCTTGAAAGGGCTGGTCAGGAAATTACCAAAAGAGAAATACCGAGTTCATATCTGATAATCGGTCTCAATCCTGCACGGGAGCTTTTGAAAGAGAGAATTACTAAGCGTGCGCACCTGATGATAAAAGATGGCGTAATCGATGAAATTGAATGGGCGTATGATAATTACGATTACAATTCTGAAGCCCTTAAAGGTGGGATCTATAAAGTGTTTAGAGGATTTATTCAAAATGAATTGAGTAAGGATAACGCGCTAAACTTATTCATAGAAAGTGACATGAAGCTCGTCAAGAAACAACTTACCTGGTTTAAGAGAAATAAGAGCATAAAATGGTTTAATAACTCCAGCGATGCCTTGGAATTTATTCAAAAAAAATTATCAAAAAATTGTTAACAAAAATAAGTATTCAAACCTGTTATATTAGTAAAATAGTTGATACAATGAATATATGATAGAACAACTGTTTGGGTCAAAAACTCGTGTAAAATTACTGCAACTTTTCTGTCAAAACCCGAACAGATCTTTTTATGTGAGAGAAATTACCAGAAAAATTGACGAACAGATCAATTCTGTACGAAGAGAGCTTGCTAACCTTTTAAGTATCGGCATAATAACTTCTGATAATAATAACAATCGCCTCTATTACGAAGTGAATCAGTCTTTTGAGCATTTTAAAGCACTTGAGAGTATCTTTGGCAATAAAAAAGGATTTAAGCAAACGCCCAAGAAGGCAACGGTAAAGAAAACTGAAGATGCCGTCGAAGCACCATCCGAAGAGGTGGCTGAAGCTTTGGAGGTTACCGATCCTTTCCTTGCTGAGCTAATTAAGACAGGTAATGTGCGAATGGCTCTTTATACGGGCCAATTCACCAGAGATGACTCTGTAGAGGTAGATTTAGTAATTGTAGGTGATCTTAATCATTCTGCGGTAGATAATCTGGTAGCGGATCTCGAAAAATCAGAGAAAAAGTCTATACGATATAGCATTTTTGACTCAACTGAGTTTAGCTACAGAAGACAGGTGAATGATAGATTTGTATCTAATCTGCTTACATCTAAAAAAGTAATATTAATTGATAAAGATAAACTATTGAAGTAGGGGTAGAAATATGGATTTTCAGTATTATGGTGCTAATTGCATAAAGATATCAAATAAAAAGGTAACAATTCTAATTGATGATGACTTGAGCGAACACGGTCTAAAATCTGTTGCATCATCTGAAGACGTTGCTGTATTTACAATAAAAAAAGATTCTAAGAACCCTGGTCGCTTCAAAATTGAAGGACCTGGTGAATACGAAATTGCTGAAGTATCGGTCAAGGGCATACCAGCACGAGCACATTTAGATGAAAATGGTACGCGAGCAACCATTTATAATATTCACTATCAAGGATTTTCGATCGGTGTTATCGGCCACATCCATCCCGATCTTACCGAAGATCAATTGGAGTCGCTCGGGCTCGTTGATGTTTTGATACTTCCTGTTGGTGGTATGGGCTATACGCTTGACGCAACTGGCGCAGCTAGTTTAGTGAGGAAAATAGAACCTAAGATTGTTATTCCAACTCATTATGCCGAAAAAGAGGTAACCTATGAAGTTCCTCAGGCTGAATTAACAGCATTCCTGGGTGAGATGGCTGCACAAGATGCCGAAACTCTAGATGTTTTTAAGCTAAAAGAATCAGAGCTAGGAGATAAAGCGCGCGTCATTGTCTTGAAGAGACAAAGTAAATAAAAAAATCCCCTCAATGAGGGGATTTTTTTAGGCTATAAGCCCTTTTTTTCGTAATGTTCTTATTCCGTTAGCACTAACGTGAAGTTTAACTTTTTTGCCATCAATAACAACAGTCTTTGATTGGAGATTTGGCTTCCATACCTTTTTCGTGTGTCTTTGTGAAAAGCTAACATTGCTGCCGTACTGCTTTCCTTTACCTGTAATGTCGCATATATTCATGATATTTTCCTCTTGAGATTCAGTAGTAAATTTTACAGTTTAATATGCCAAAAGTCAAGGGGTAGGTTTGTTATACTAAATGAGATGCTTATAGATAATAAAATAGAAATTGGCGTACTGTCATTTATCATTATTATAATTTCAGTAATACTGCATGAACTAGCTCATGGATATGTGGCAAAAAGATTAGGTGATGACACAGCCGAAACACAGGGGAGATTAACATTTAATCCTCTTGCACATATGGATCCATTCATGACAGTTCTCCTTCCGCTACTACTTGCAATTAGTGGTCAACCCGTGTTTGGTGCGGCGAAACCAGTTCCAATCTCCAAACACAAACTTAAATGGGATGAATTCGGGATGGCGATAGTCGGTTTTGCCGGTCCACTGACAAATCTTATACTTGCCGTAATTGGAGGAGTAATATTAAAAACTAATTTTTCGACAGGGTCGCTCTGGATTACCTGGTGGTTTTACTTTATAGCTATCAACATTGGTTTTTTCGTATTTAACATTCTCCCCGTTCCTCCTCTTGATGGTTCACGCGTTCTGTATGCTTTTGCGCCTGAAAGTATTCAAGAATTTATGGACAAACTGGAAAGATATGGAATCTTTATTGTATTAATCATCATAGTGCTTGGATATAGCTTCATTAGCCCTATTATCAACTCTTTAGACCAGTATATTTTAAGATTAATTTTAGGATAAATGCAGCAGGGTAAATAGGTTATACTAAAAGAGACCTAACGACAAGCATTGATTTCTGAATATAAAACGTTATGGGAATCCAATATTTATCATTTCCGTGGGAATGATGTGAGGAACCCCACTTGGTTTCCGCCAGGAATCCAAACGGTCGTTAGGTCGCCTTCGGGGTGTAGCGCAGTTGGTAGCGCGTACGGCTGGGGGCCGTGAGGTCGCAAGTTCAAGTCTTGTCACCCCGACCAATTAAAGAAATGGACGGTAGATGAATAAAATTAAATCTGTATTGATCGACGAACAACGAATGCAGTTTCTTGTGAGCGAACAAGAAACGTTTCATCTTGGCCAAGAAGTAGTGCTAGAAGTAGAAAGCAGGGAATTTAGAGGAACTGTTCAAAGCCTTAACACATTATTCTTAAATGATTTTATCGATGCTCGACCTGCCCACGCTCAGCGAATAGCCAGAGACGTCAATATTCTGTATCCAGAGCTCGATAAACAAGCACCAATCACACTTATTTATCTTGACATCAACGACAATAGTAAAGAGTTAAAAGCTGTAAATAATGCAACAAACTTCTCCAGAGTTAAACTTTTTACCGATGGAGGTTCCAGGGGAAATCCTGGTCCATCAGCAACTGGTTTTGCTATCCTTTCGCTTGAAGACAAGGTACTTAAAGCGGGTGGAACCTACCTTGGGATTACGACAAATAATCAGGCTGAGTATAAGGCGGTACTTGAAGGCTTGGGTACTGCTTATGATATGGGCGCTGTCCAGGTTGATGTTTATATGGATAGCCTATTAGTGGTTAATCAAATGTCAGGAATTTTCAAGATTAAGAATTTGGATCTTTTAAAAATAAATGTTTCTATACACGAAGCAATAAAAAAATTCGATAAAGTATCATTTAAGCATGTTCCGAGAGCATTAAATAAACTAGCAGATGCTGAAGTCAATAGAGTACTAGATAGCCAATAGGCATTTGCGCACTCTTATTGATATAATAGATAGGCTAGATCATCGACTGGTCGCCCCGTAAGGGGAGGAAAGTCCGGGCAGTTTAGGGCAAGGCAGTTGTTAACGGCAACCAGGAGTAATCTTAGGGAAAGTGCCACAGAAACGAAACCGCCCTGTTTACAGGGTAAGGGTGAAACGAGTGAGGTAAAAGCTCACAGTTTGTTAAGGTGACTTAACGAAGAGGTAAACCCTGCCTACTGCAAGGAGTAAGTTCTTTTCATTATTACAATGAATAGTTGCCCGCTAGAACTTACGTTTATCCGCTTGAATCCTTTAGCAATATTGGATCTAGATAGATGGCCAGATAGAACAGAACCCGGCTTATGGATGATCTGGTATTTAAAAACCCCTCAGCAGAGGGGTTTTTCTTTTTCGTCTTAGCTCTAAACTTAGCTTTTGGTAGCTTTTACGATTGAAGTAAAAGCCTTAGGTTCATTAACGGCTAATTCAGCAAGAATTTTTCTGTCTAAAGAAATATTAGCTTTCTTGAGTCCATTAATTAGAACACTATAGGTTGTGCCGTTTTCTCTTGCAGCAGCATTAATTCGGGCATTCCATAAAGCTCTAAAAGTTCTTTTATGATTTCGTCTATCTCGGTATGCATATTGCATAGCCTTGATAACACCCTGTTTACCCATTCGAACGCTTCTTCTTCGAGAATGAGTCATTCCTTTAGTAGCTTTACGTATCTTGTTGTGTTTTGCGTGTGATGTAACGCCTCTTTTAACTCGCATCTCTCTATGCTCCCAACTTACGCTTGATATTACGCTTAATATGTCCGGTTATTTCGTTCAGACCTTTATAGGTTCTTTTCCTGGACATGCTTTTCTTCTCTAGAAGGTGATTGCCACCACCTCTACGAGCAAGAGCCTTTCCAGTTTTGGAAATCTTAACTCTATCTTTAGTTCCACTATGAGTTTTTAGCTTTGGCATTCGTGCTCCTTACTACTGCGCTTAACTGTCTACCTGCAAATTGAGGTGGCTGATCTGTTACTACATTTTCACCCAGAAGATTTACTAGTTTATCCATAAGGACATAACCGAGTTCTTTGTGGGCAAGCTCTCTTCCTCTATAAATAATACTAATGCGGACCTTACTCCCATCATTGAGAAACGAAGTTACTTTCTTCAGCTTAACTGCGATATCATGATCACTAATCTTTAAGCTAAAACGCATCTGCTTAAGCTCACTAATCTTTGAGTTTCGTTTGCTTTTTTGCAGTTGCTTCGTTTTTTGATAGTTGTATTTGCCCCAGTCGACAATTTTTGCAACTGGTGGGTCTGCGTCAGGCGATATTTCAACTAAGTCAAGTTCTGCATCGCGAGCAGCCTGGAGTGCTTCTTGTTTTGAAATAACTCCAAGTTGATTGCCATGCTGATCAATGACACGTAAAACATTCGCTCTAATAGCCTCATTCAGGCGAGTGTACTTGTTAATGTAGATTTCTCCTCATTCAAGTAGAGATTATAACAGATATGCTAATAGGGGTCAATATAAAGATCAAGAAAAAGCTTGCGTTTGATAAGGATTAAAGTGGTATAGGAAATGGTTGGACTACTTGCTCGGGTAGCTGAGGTATTTATAAAAAGAAACAACGGCCTGCGAGAAGCCGTTGTTTACATTCGATGTTTTTGTTTTTGAGCACTTTTTTTACTCAGTGCTACACCTATAGTAGTGGTAAGCAAAAGCAGTGTCAACTACAAAAAAAATTTTGCTGTGTATAACTTTTTATTGAATTAGCTTCATGAATATTTAGCACCAATGCAATAAAAAAGTAGAGCACTTTTTTATTGAAAAATGTGAGACAGGGGAGCCGAAAATCTAATAAAAAATACACAAATTAATTAATGAATGTGTGTTGAATGTGAAATTGAATCGTACATTTGAGGAGCGAGTAGCAAGCAAAGCTCGAAACAATTATTGACCCATTATCGTGAGCTGCAAATTCTTTATCTAAGAAATGCACTGACTTTATAGAAGCAGTAACAAAATAGTTTGCTTGGCTGTAGCATTTAAAAAAATGATTGGGTAAAGCGCAGTATTTAATTTTTTGAATAGTTCGTGCCGCATTAAGGGCGGAGTAATTGTGAAATCGGTAAATAAATCGTGTAAAAAAATGTTCAATATAATGAGGTTCAAAAAATATAAAACAAGTAACTTATTCAACATATAAATTATATAAAAAGAGCCATAGTTATAAAAAATACAACTATTTTAAAACATCTATAACTTCTTAAAGTTGTATATATGTCATCGAATTATCATTGACACAATATAGTTCTTATGCTAGTCTGTATGCAGTAAGAAATAAAACAAAAACCTTACTAAAACGAGCTTCAAACGCCTCTGCGGGGAGTCACGGATCTCGCCCTCTCGTACTAATGAGAGAGCGGTCAGTCAGATGTTCTGGGAAATAGGTAAGCGCCATAAAATAATATATTAATGGGCGGTTTTACCTCCCAGAGCTCTAAGTTTTTATTAATTTAATTTGCCCACTCAAAGTGGGTTTTTGTATTTGTTGTACAATGCTTATGATGCGTTATTTATTAAGTTTTTTAGCAATCCTGTTACTAGGTTTAGTCCTTATCTTTTCAGTGACTTCTCCAGTAAATGCCAATCTAGCTATTTTTTTATTGGTATTTTTCATGCTCTATTTAGTTTTTTTAGATTTATTTATTATTATTTCCTGGATTTCAAGCGAACACAAAGATTACAAGAAACTACTTTTTATTTCAGTTGTCTTGGCCTTTGCTCCAACTTTTTTTATCGGACTGTCTACTCTTTCGAATCTAAATTTGATGGATGTCGTTTTGTCTTTAGGTATCCCGGCAGCAGTTGCCTGGTACGGCCTTAGGAGCAGCTATTTCAAATAGCTATTTTAATGGTTCTTGTGTATTGGTATATTTGCTATAATTTAGCTAATGGATCAAATGCTACCACTACCATCACAGGAATTACCAAATCCGAGCAAGGTTGAGGCGAAGCCTGTATCAGGAACAGAAGAGTACCGTGTTCCTGTTCCTGAAATTGGTAGACATAATGACAGCCAAGAAAGAGTAATTCAGGCTTCAGCGGCCGTCACTCAGGCTACTGATGATGTGACTGCTGTTACCAATGATGACGACCAGAGCTCATCCATCCCGGCTCCTATCAATGACGATATCATTACAACAAGCCCTCAAGAGGCGAAAGATGATAACTTGATTGAAAAAGAATGGGTACACAGTGCAAAAAAAATTGTCCAAGAAACAAAGCACGATCCGCAGGAACAGGCAGCTAAGATAAGTCATTTCAAGAGAGATTACATAAAAAAAAGATTTGGGAAAGATATCAAACTTCCTGAGGAATATTCTCGGTAGGTAAGTAATGTCATCAGCGCTGCCAATTGTACTTTTAATTATCATTATCGCCCTATTTGTATTAGCCTTTTTTCTGTTTTGGAGAACCAGAAAACTTCTCAGAGAAGCAAAAAACTATGAACGTGGGCTTAAAATGGTTCCTCTTCTTATCCATCTTCCACCAGTAAGTGAAGATGTTGTGACTGAAGGAAGAGATGCCCGAGATATTGCAGATGAAAATATTTCTAAAGCTGAAGTCCTGTATAACATTATTGCCAGTATTACGCAGAAAGGTTTCAAGAGTAAGTTTTATGGACAACGACACATAAGCTTAGAGATAGTTGCTAATAAAGGATTCGTATATTTTTATGCAGCTGTTCCCGTTTCTCTAGTGGCAGTCATAGAGCAAGCGGTTAATAGCGCTTACCCAAATAGCCTTATTGAAGAAGTAGCTGAACATAACATATTTAATCCGGTTGGAAAGATTACTGGAACGGTTGGCGGTGAAATGGTACTCAAAGATCAATTTATTTTCCCAATTGCTACCTATCAAGATATGAAAAGAGATGCGTTGCAATCATTATTGAATTCGTTTGCTAATCTCGGTGAGCAAGATGGCGCAGGAGTTCAAATTCTTATTCGTCCAGCTAATGCTAATTGGACGAAATTTGCAAAAGAAGAAGGAAAAAGAATCAGGGAAGGTAAGAGCACAAAACGTGGGGCTGAACTCTTCTTCTGGTTTCTCAAGCAAGCTTTTATTGCGCCAGTAAAGCCACCGGAAGCAAAAGATAAAGAAATAGGAGAAAAAGAAAATAAAGCCGTATCTGGCCTCGATCAGTCGCTTGCGGATGCCGTTGATGAAAAGACAAAGCACGCCGGGTATGAAGTGTTAATTCGCGTCATAGCTTCATCAAACGTTGCTCAAAGATCTCAGTCTATCCTGAGTAACATCACAGCAACATTTTCGCTATTTGATGCACCAGGAAAAAACGGCTTTAAATTCTTGCCAGCAAAAGATACTGAGAGTTTCGTTACCTCATACATTTTGCGCTTCTTCCCGCCTGAAAAGAACTCAAATATATTAAATACTGTAGAGCTCGCAAGTATTTATCACTTTCCTGACGCCACAAATACTCCCACTACCCAGCTTGATAGACAACAGTCAAAACAGGCTGATGGTCCTCGGAATGTAAGCGAAGAAGGGTTGTTGCTTGGATATAACGTATTTAGAGGTGCTAAGAAACAGATAAAACTTAGTGAACTAGACCGAAGACGACATACGTACATAATTGGAGAAACCGGTACGGGAAAAACAACTTTCTTAGATAATCTTGCCGTTCAAGACATGATTGAAGGAAGGGGATTTGCTTTTGTTGATCCACACGGAGACGTCGTCGAAGAACTACTAGGAATGGTTCCCAAAGAGAGAACCGAAGATGTTATTTATTTTAATCCAAGCGATATGGATTTTCCGTTCGGTTTAAATCTTTTTGATTTTAAGCGTGAAGAGGAAAAAGACTTTTTGATTCAAGAGACAATAAATATTCTCTATTCGCTCTATGATCCAAATCGACAGGGTATGATTGGTGCCCGTTTTGAACAAATATTTAGAAACGCAGCACTACTTTTGATGTCAGACCCTCAAGGAGGGAGCTTTATAGATATACCAAAGGTGCTTGTTGATAGTGATTTCATGAAATCCAAACTGAAATACGTAAAGGATCAAAACCTTCTCGATTATTGGACAAAGGAATGGCCAGCATCTCAGCGATCCAATGATGCGGGTGAAGTAACAAGTTGGGTAGCAAGTAAATTTGGCGCTTTTTTATCGAATACTATGATGAGAAATATCATTGGACAAACTACGAGCTCATTTGATCTTAGAGAGATTATGGATCAAAAGAAGATCCTGCTCGTAAATCTCAGCAAAGGACTTACTGGAGAATTAAACGCAAAATTACTCGGAATGATATTCGTTATGAAATTTCAAGCTGCAGCCATGAGTCGAGCCGATACTCCAGAAGAAGAAAGAGAAGATTTTTGTCTCTATGTTGATGAGTTCCAGAACTTCTCAACTGATTCATTCGCATCAATTTTAAGTGAGGCTAGAAAATATCGACTTAACCTTATTGTGGCTAACCAATATATTGGTCAATTATCAGATGAAATAAGAGATGCAGTGCTTGGAAATGTCGGTACCGCAATCGCATTTCGTGTTGGTAATGCGTCTGCTGAAGTAATGGCAAAATATATGACTCCGGTGTTTGACGAAACTGACTTGCGACAGATCCCAAATTACAATGTTGCGATCAGAATGCTTATTAACGGTACGCCAACGCAACCATTTAGCATGGAATTACTCCCGAGACTAAGCAATATCAATAAACAGCTTGCAACGGCACTCAAACAGCTCTCCGCCGCTAAATACGGAAAGCCAAAGGCGCAGGTGGAGGCGGATATATTCAAACGACTTGCTTCAACTCCCGCTGCGCAAACAACTCCGGGACAAACGTCCTCTCCATTCGGTCCCCCTAGAGCGCCCCAGGCTCCAGGCTTAAAGAAGCAAGCAGCGCAGTCTTCGTTTTTGGATGAATGGCTTGCTAAGCGAAAAATGGCGTCACAGCAGCCAATAAATCCGATGACAACCACTGCACCATTAACAGCAAAAGCTCCAAACCCCATAACAAATCCTACAGTTCCTAAAGTTACTATGACTACAGCACCTCAAGAGTCTCCAGAAATTAAAACTGTTCAGCCTCCAGATCCAGTCAAAGAGGATGGTCTTTTTGAGCATGGCGAAACAATTCATTTGAATAAAAAAGTCGACCAGTCTCCTTCAGAAATCGTTTAACTATGAATAAGATAGGCCCAACGTTACTTTTAAATTTTATTCAGGCAGGTTTTCCATCTCCCGGCGAGGAACTTGATACTGCTCCTCTTGATACAAACCAATTATTGATTCGTAACCCAGCCGCCACATTTTTCATGAGGGTCACTGGTAGCTCAATGCATGACGCTGGTATCTATGAAGGAGATATAGTAGTTGTCGATCGGTCTATTGAACCGCGTAATAACGATGTGGTAGTAGCAGTTCTTAATGAAGCGTACACACTCAAGCGCTTTGGGATTGTTATGGGATCGCCTCATCTTTTTTCGGAAAGTAAGACGCATGGTGAGATAAAGATTGAATCGGATGATGAACTCCGGATATGGGGAGTTGTTACCTTTGTTTTGCGCTCATTGCGTAAAACTATATAGAATAGCTTTATGATAGTTTTAATTGATTGCGATAATTTTTTTGCTTCTTGTGAGCGTGTTATGCAACCAAAATATGCAAAAAGACCGGTAGTGGTGCTATCAAATAACGATGGTTGCGTCATTGCTCGTTCTAATGAGGCTAAAGCTGCCGGCATTACTATGGGTCAGCCCTATTTTATGTGCAGTGAAATACTTAAAAAAATAGACGCCGGAGTTTTTTCTGCTAATTTTCTTCTTTATAGACATTTTGCGAAGCGACTTCAGGGTATTTTTCAAAGCCTTCCCGCGCAATCAATAGAAATATATTCTATCGATGAATCATTTATTGAATTTAAGGACGAACAGATTACAGATCCTATTTTATGGGGCACTACCCTTAGGAAATTGATACTTGATTGGACAGGCATTCCCGTTAGTATAGGGATTGCTCCATCAAGGGCACTTGCTAAGGTTGCGACGCGAATGGCTAAAAAAAGTCAAAACGGAGTTGGGGTGCTCAAAAAAGACGACCATCACTCAGAATTATTTTTAAAGTCTACAGACATAGCTGATGTATGGGGTATCGGAAGAAGATTGGCGCCCAAATTTAAAATGCTAGGGATTTTAAATGCCTGGGATCTTACACAAATCGATGCAAGTAGCCCAATAATGAAAATTATTGATAAGCCTATGCAGGAGTTGATATTTCAATTAAAGGGCTGGAATGTGGTGCCCCATGAAAGTAAAATTCGTCAATCAATACGTCGGAGTAGAGCTTTTAGCTATAGTGTGAACGATAGCGAGGGGATTAGGTCCTCGTTAGTCGATTTTAGTGCACAAGTTGCAGCAAAATTACGTGACAAAAAACTTTACACGAATCAATTAAAATTAGCGGTTTATAAAAAAGTGCCGCATTCAATTAGGGGAACGGGTAAATACTACGAAGAAACTTTTGATTGGACGAATGATGTATTCATTTTTTCTCAAGTTGCCGAGAGAGCTGCCAAAAAACTCTATGAAACAGGTGAAAGCTACACCAGGGCTATGGTGTATTGCGATAACTTAAAAATGGATCAGCAGCTCAGTATTGGGCATGACCATGACGATGCGCTTAAAAAGACCAACCTACTTGATGCGATTTATGAGCTTGAGAGCCTCTACGGGCCCGCAGGGCCGCAAATTGCGACAAAGCTGTTAAGTTCTAAGTGGAAAGGAAAAAAGCAGCTAGAAAGTCCCTACAATCATGCTGCCTGGAATAAACTTCCACCCGTTCAAGCTGGATAATATCTTTCAAAAACAGGGGTTAATCTTTCAAAAAAGTATATAGTTGTAAAAAGTGAGCCTATAGTTGTGAAATTGCGCATTTACTCTTATACTATTGGATAGTAATAACATAGGTGAAGTAGAGGGTATGGTTAAACAAAAAACGGGTGCAGCCAGCTATGATGCTGATCAGATTCAAGTACTAGAAGGACTAGAGCCGGTTCGAAAACGTCCAGGTATGTATATTGGAAGCACTGGACGAGAGGGCTTACATCATCTTATTAAGGAAATTGCTGATAACTCTATTGATGAAGCTATTGCGGGTGAAGCAGATACAGTCACCGTTCATATGCTTAGTGATGGGGGTATTCGTGTTTCAGATAATGGTCGTGGTATTCCTGTTGATACCCACCCCAAAACAGGTAAAAGTACGCTTGAAACTGTGCTCACGATTCTCCATGCCGGTGGAAAATTTGGCGGCGGTGGCTACAAAGTATCAAGTGGGCTTCATGGTGTGGGTATTAGCGTTGTTAACGCACTCTCCGCTAAGCTCGTAGCTGAAGTCTTTTTAAACGGCGTTCATTATCGTCAAACCTTTGAAAGAGGCGTCCCCACAACAGAGCTCGAAAAAGTAGGAAAAGCCACACACCATGGAACTACGATTACCTTTTGGCCTGATAGTGAAATTTTTCAGGTTACCACCTTTGAATATCCATGGGTTGTAGATTATTTACGCCACCAAGCCTATCTCACAAAAGGTGTAAAAACGACTGTATTTAATGAAAAAACAAATGAAAACTACAGTTTTTATTTTGAAGGCGGTATACAAAGCTACGTTCGACATTTAAATATTGGAAAAGACGTAGTTGGAGATAAAGTTTTCTATGTAGAGAAGCAAATTGAAGATGTAATGGTTGAAGTCTCACTCCAATACAATGATAGCTTCAATGAAACAGTTAAACCATTTGCAAATAACGTATTTAATCCGGACGGTGGAACACACCTCGTCGGATTCAGAACAGCACTCACTAGAGTTATTAATGATTACGCACGAAAGAATGGGCTTCTAAAAGAGAAGGAAGAGAATTTAACAGGGGAAGACTGCCGTGAAGGCCTGACGGCTGTAATATTGGTCAAAATTCCTGATCCACAATTTGAGGGTCAAACCAAGAATAAGCTTGGTAATCCTGAAATTCGAGGCTATGTCGACAAAGTCATGGCTGAGTACTTCTCTTATTATCTTGAGGAAAATCCGGCAGTTGCCAAGGGTATTATTGGAAAAGCGCTGCTTGCATCTCGCGCTCGGAAAGCTGCGCGTGCCGCTCGAGATAATATTATTCGCAAAGGGGTTCTTGATGGTGCCTCAATGCCCGGTAAACTTGCCGATTGCTCAAGTAAAGACCCTGCAAAATCTGAGATCTACCTCGTTGAAGGTGACTCAGCTGGTGGGTCCGCAAAGAGCGGTCGCGACAGTAAAACACAAGCAATCCTACCTCTTAGGGGTAAGGTACTCAATGTTGAACGAGCTCGACTTGATAAGATGCTTGCTAATAATGAAATCGTCAGCCTCATTAAAGCTTTAGGTGTAGGTATAGATGAACAATTCTCCATAGAACGACTTAGATATCACCGTATCATCCTAATGACAGACGCGGACGTTGATGGATCCCACATTAATACGCTTCTATTAACATTCTTTTTCCGCTACATGCGTCCTGTTATTGACGGAGGCTTTCTTTACCTAGCTAAGCCGCCACTCTACCTTTTGAAGAGTAGTGGTGGTAAAAAATACTACGCCTACTCTGATGATCAAAGGGATTCGATTATGGATGGACTCATAGCTGACCGAAAAGCAAACGGTACTAAGATAGATATTTCTGATGATAGAAAAAAACAAGCTGGAATTTCAGAATTACAGCGATATAAAGGTCTTGGTGAAATGGATGCTGATCAGTTATGGGAGACAACTATGAACCCAGACAATAGAGTACTTATTCAGGTAAGGGTTGATGACGCTGAAAAATCTGACGCAATCTTTAATAAATTGATGGGAGAAGAAGTGTCGCTTAGAAAGAGCTTTATTCAATCAAGAGCAAAATTTGTAAAGGATTTGGACGTTTAAGATGGAAGAAAATACAAACGAATTACCAGAATTAGAAATAATACCAGCAGTGCAGACTCACTCTAAAGAGGTTGAGCGTAGCACCATTGAAGATGTTATGGAAGATAGCTATCTTCGCTATTCGATGAGCGTTATTGTTTCCAGAGCGCTTCCAGATGTTCGAGATGGACTAAAGCCAGTACACCGAAGAATTCTTTACTCTATGGAGAAAAACGGCTGGAGAGCTGGATCTAAATTTGTAAAAAGTGCGCGTATTACTGGTGATGTAATGGGTAAATACCACCCTCATGGTGATTCAGCTATCTACGACTCAATGGTCCGAATGGCGCAGGACTGGTCTATGCGCTATGTGCTTGTTGATGGCCAAGGTAACTTTGGTTCGATGGACGGAGATCCCCCAGCCGCTCAGCGTTATACAGAAGCGCGTATGGCTCGTACCGGAGGAGAACTATTAACGGATCTAGATAAAGATACTGTAGATTTTAGAGAAAACTACGATGGATCAGAGGTAGAGCCTTCAGTTTTACCCGCTAAACTGCCGAACCTGCTTTTGAATGGTCAAATTGGTATTGCGGTCGGTATGGCTACCTCAATTCCTCCTCACAACCTCACCGAGATCGCTAATGCAATAATTGTACTTATAGATAAGCCTGAAGCAACACTCGATGAATTACTCGTGCACGTAAAGGGTCCAGATTTTCCTACCGGAGGTATAATCTTCGGTCAAGATAGTCTCCGAAACGCCTATGCAACAGGAAGGGGCGGTATAGTAGTGCGAGGTGTCGCAAATATTGAGGAAAGAGAAAAGAAGGGTTCACACCGAATTATTATTAGTGAAGTCCCGTATGGTCTTAATAAGGCAAGTTTACTCGAGAAAATAGCTGAACTAGTTAAGGACAAGAAAATTGTAGGCATCTCTGATCTTAGGGATGAAAGTGCGCGAGGAGCAGTAAAAGTTGTCGTAGATCTTAAGAAGGATGCATACCCAAAAAAGGTACTGAATCAACTGTACAAGATGACACCACTTCAATCTTCGTTCCACTACAATATGCTGGCACTTATAGATGGCATCCAGCCTCGAATCTTAGGGTTGAGCGATATTCTTCACGAATATATCAAGCATCGCCAAGTCGTCGTTCGACGTCGAACAGAGTACGATCTTAAGAAAGCAGAAGCCCGTGCTCATGTTCTTGAAGGATTAAGTATTGCACTTGATCATATCGATGAAGTTATTAAAGTTATTCGCAGTAGTGACACCACTGAAGAAGCTCAAAATAACTTAATCGCTAAGTTTAAGCTTTCTGAAATTCAGGCAAAAGCTATACTTGCGATGCAGCTCCGCCAACTTGCTGGACTTGAGCGAAAAAAGATTGAAGATGAGCTGGCTGAACTGCGAAAGTTGATCGCTGAATTAACTGCAATTCTCGGTGACGAGAAGAGAATACTCTCCATTATTAAAGAAGAGTTGATTGAGCTGCGCGATAAATATGGAGATGAAAGAAGAACTAAAGTTATCCCCCAAGAACTCGGTAAATTTAGTGACGAAGAATTAATCCCAGATGAACAAATTGTTGTAACACTTACATCAGCTAACTATATAAAGCGTAGCCCCGAAGCTGAATACAAGAAACAGGGCAGGGGTGGTAAGGGTCGGCGAGGTATGGCTACTCGTGAGGAAGATATTATTGAACACGTTGTTATGGCAAGCACACATGACTATCTCCTCTTTTTTACAAATAAAGGTCGCGTATTTAGGCTCAAGGCTTATGAAGTACCGACCACAGGCTTGAGTGCTAAAGGTATTGCTATTGTTAATCTACTTCAACTTCAACCTGAAGAAAAAGTAAGCTCTGTTATCCGTGTGAGCAGAAGTGAAGAAAATGGCTTCTTACTTATGTGTACTATCCGTGGAGTTGTTAAGAAGACTGCATATGAGCAATACACGAAAGTGCGCGGCTCTGGCTTGATTGCCATAAATCTTGATGCTGGTGATGAGCTTAAATGGATCCGCTTTAGCAATGGGGATAATGAGGTTGTTATTTCGACTTCAATGGGTCAGGCAATCCGCTTCCACGAAAAAGATGTTCGACCAATGGGTAGGGTTTCAAGAGGAGTGAGAGGAATACGCCTCCGACCTGGAGATAACGTAATCGGCATGGATCTTGTTGAAAATAACTCCAGTATTTTCGTCATCAGTGAACTTGGCTACGGAAAGAGAACCAAGGTATCTCAGTTTACTGCTCATGCAAGAGGTGGTGTCGGAATACGATCAGCAGTTGTTAATAACAAAACTGGAAAACTTATTGGAGTTGCAACTCTTACCGAGGAAGCAAATGAAGTAATTATCATCTCAAATCTCGGTCAAACAATTCGACTTGGGCTTAAGGATATTCCTGAACTTGGACGAGCGACTCAGGGAGTGAGGATAATGCGATTAAACGAAAAGGATAGCGTCGCGTCACTCGCATTAGTTAGAAATAGTCTTGATGATGAAGAAGACTTAAGTAGTGAAACTGAGGTTGAGAAAGCAGAGTAATGAATAAATACCAATATCTTATTGCTCCTTTTTTGGGTTGGGTAGTCGCTCAGTCAATTAAGTTTGCAGTAAGCCTACACAAAGATGGCATTCATTGGGGTGATACGATTCAATCAGGCGGTATGCCAAGCTCGCATTCTGCATGCATGGTAGCACTGACTACTGTTATTGGTGTGCATCAGGGCTTCACAAGTGCGCTTTTTGCTCTCAGTGCAGGCATTACAGGCATCATTCTTTATGACGCAATGGGTGTACGAAGATCAGCCGGACAGCTCACTGAAGCCGTCAAAGAATTGTCTAAAAAAACCAGCACGAAACTTTCTACAGAATTAGTAAATTCAAAAGGACATGATCCAGTTGAAGTTTTTGCAGGCTTTTTAGTGGGTATTGTCATAGGTGTTCTCACCACTGTAATCTTTAAGTAGATTTTCCTACAACGTTTTCTACAAATTTAGTATTGACCCTGTCATCTGAATGGGGTATGCTTACATCTGTTGCTTTTGAGGTACTTGTTTTAAAGTGGCCCCAAAAATAGTTAGAACGTTAAAAATTGAATAGTGAAGCGTCAACGTCAGTTTTTTTTAATGTGTTTTTCTTTATAAAACACTTTTTTGGAGAGTTTGATCCTGGCTCAGGATGAACGCTGGCGGCGTGCCTAATACATGCAAGTCGAGCGGCAGCACGGTCTTCGGACTGGTGGCGAGCGGCGGACGGCAGAGTAACGCGTAGGAACATACCCCAAAGTGAGGGATAACCGCCCGAAAGGGTGGCTAATACCGCATGTGATCTTCGGATTAAAGCTTTATGCGCTTTGGGAATGGCCTGCGTTCGATTAGCTAGTTGGTGAGGTAAAAGCTTACCAAGGCTACGATCGATAACTGGTCTGAGAGGATGATCAGTCTGACTGGAACTGAGACACGGTCCAGACTCCTACGGGAGGCAGCAGTAGGGAATTTTCCACAATGGGCGAAAGCCTGATGGAGCAACGCCGCGTGCAGGATGAAGGCCTTCGGGTCGTAAACTGCTTTTATGTGAGAAGAATATGACGGTAACACATGAATAAGGGTCGGCTAACTACGTGCCAGCAGCCGCGGTCATACGTAGGACCCAAGCGTTATCCGGAATTACTGGGCGTAAAGAGTTGCGTAGGTGGCACTGTAAGTGGAGCGTGAAAGCGTGCGGCTCAACCGCATTACTGCGTTCCAAACTGCAGAGCTTGAGTATGAGAGAGGTAGATGGAATTCCCAGTGTAGGAGTGAAATCCGTAGATATTGGGAGGAACACCGATGGCGTAGGCAGTCTACTGGCTCATTACTGACACTAAGGCACGAAAGCGTGGGGAGCAAACGGGATTAGATACCCCGGTAGTCCACGCCGTAAACTATGGATGCTAGCTGTGACACACATCGACCTGTGTCGTAGCGAAGTTAACGCGTTAAGCATCCCGCCTGGGGAGTACGGTCGCAAGATTAAAACTCAAAGGAATTGACGGGGACCCGCACAAGCGGTGGAGCGTGTTGTTTAATTCGATGGTAAGCGAAGAACCTTACCAAGGCTTGAAATCCCGATAGCAGTTCATCGAAAGAAGAACCTCATTTAGTTGGATCGGTGACAGGTGATGCATGGCCGTCGTCAGCTCGTGTCGTGAGATGTATGGTTAAGTCCATTAACGAGCGCAACCCTTATGTTTAGTTGGATTTTTCTAAACAGACTGCCCTGGCAACAGGGAGGAGGGAGGGGATGACGTCAGGTCAGTATTTCCCTTACGTCTTGGGCTACAAACACGCTACAATGGCCGGTACAAAGGGCAGCAAACCCGCGAGGGGGAGCAAATCTCATCAAAACCGGTCTCAGTTCGGATTGCAGGCTGAAACTCGCCTGCATGAAGCTGGAATCGCTAGTAACGGTAGGTCAGCACACTACCGTGAATACGTTCCCGGGTCTTGTACACACCGCCCGTCAAACCATGAAAGTGGCCAACACCCAAAGTCTGAGCTTTGCCTCAGCCTAAGGTGGGGGACATGATTGGGGTTAAGTCGTAACAAGGTATCCGTACCGGAAGGTGCGGATGGATTACCTCCTTTCTAGGGAGTTTTCAATTCCTGTTATGCGCTTTATGCCATAACAGAGAATGGTCGGTCTGGTAGTAAGATTGAAGTTACTTGCTACTTTCCACCTCTCAAAGGGTGGCAGATAATTTCAAAAATTGTTGACGCTTTACTATTCAGTCTTTAACGCCAAGGGGCGCTTCTGTGAAACACCGGAGGCGCCCTTTTGCTAAAAGAGTACTTTAAAAGTTATAAAGAGTAGTACACTATTCTTAACAGTTTTCTGCGGTGGCGGTAGATAGCCTCACCTCATATGAAGCAAAAGCACACACCAAACATGGGGCTATAGCTCAGTTGGTTAGAGCGCGTCACTGATAATGACGAGGTCTCTGGTTCGAGTCCAGATAGCCCCACCAAGAGTGCTGATCATTTTGCAAGAACAACTGTTATAATAGAAATGGCTGTTTTTAACAGAGGTGGAATATACAATAGGTCCTTATTTGGGGCAATAGCTCAGCTGGCTAGAGCACCTGCTTTGCAAGCAGGGGGTCCGGGGTTCGAATCCCCGTTGCTCCACCAAACCTAAAACAGAGATAAATTGTTGATAAAATTGCAACGTTATATGCTTTACACTTGTGAGCATAGTTGCTAAGATGTTATAGCCCAAGTCTACGCGACTGTTTGAGACGCTTTAAAATTCTTCAACAATCGCGTGAACTTGACGAGTGATATCTTCGGATTGATCTGTGTGCTTGTTTGAAACTTAACAATTTAGAGCATGTGATACATATACTTTCCAAGATGATATATGTATCAAAAAATTAATTAATGACAAACGGCTAAATGGTTATTGGTAGACACCAATAGCTAGTTAGTACCAATGCATAAAAAGTTATTTAAGCGCACACAACGGATGCCTTGACGTAAGATACCGAAGAAGGACGCGATAGGCTGCGATAAGCCACGGGGAGCTGTCTAATAAGCTTTGAACCGTGGATTTCCGAATGGGGGAACCCGGCTAGGGTTATACCTAGTCACTCATATCTGAATATATAGGATATGCAGCGGTAAGCTCCCGAACTGAAACATCTTAGTAGGGAGAGGAAGAGAAAGTAAACAACGATTTCGGTAGTAGTGGCGAGCGAACCCGAAAGAGCCCAAACCTTTTAAATTTTTGCCTGGTAATTTATTACCGGGTAAATAAGTTGACAGACGAATATTTACAAGGGGTTGTGAGGATTAAATTATCAGGACAGATAACTCAAGTTTCTTGAGATTTCTGTTCTGCAGTACGCACTGTCATTTGTGTACATAAGGTAAAAAATTAGCGAAGCGAGCAGAAGCGGTTGGAACTCCGCGCCATAGACGGTGAGAGCCCGGTAAGCAAAAGGTCGCTAACCTTATATTTGATGGGATATCATTCCCTAGCCCTATGCTTGCATAGAGCGACACTCAAGTAGGTCGGAACACGAGAAACTCTGACTGAAGCTGGGACGACCACGTCCCAAGGCTAAATATATCTTACGATCGATAGTGAACTAGTACCGTGAGGGAAAGGCGAAAAGAACCCCGAAAGGGGAGTGAAATAGAACCTGAAATTGTGTGCGTACAAGGAGTCGGAGCCCTTCGGGGTGACGGCGTGCTTTTTGTAGAACGATCCAACGAGTTATTGGTATGTGCGAGCCTAAGATTTATATCGGAGGCGCAGTGAAAGCGAGGCTGAATAGGCCGTATTAGTACATATCAATAGACCCGAAACCAGGTGACCTAACCATGGGCAGGCTGAAGCGTGGGTAAAACTGCGTGAAGGGCCGAACCGTAGCAAATTGCAAAATGCCCGGATGACCTGTGGTTAGCGGTGAAATGCCAATCGAACCTGGAGATAGCTGGTTCTCCTCGAAATAGCTTTAGGGCTAGCGTCATGTTGTAGCAAGTGGGGGTAGAGCTCTGTTTTGGACTGGGGGTCGCAAGATTACCCACCCTTGACAAACTACGAATACCATTTGTGGAATCATGGCAGTTAGAACGTCGGGGCTAAGCTCGGCGCTCGAAAGGGAAACAGCCCAGACCATCATCTAAGGTCCCTAAATCTACGCTCAGTGGGAAACGAGGTGAGATTTCTTAAACAATGAGGATGTTGGCTTAGAAGCAGCCATTCATTTAAAGAGTGCGTAACAGCTCACTCATCAAGAGATCTTGCGCGGAAAATGTAACGGGGCTCAAGCGTAGTACCGAAGATATGGATGTCACATTTATGTGGCGTGGTAGAGGAGCGTTGTTGTCAGCAGTGAAGCTGGACTGCGAGGTCTGGTGGAGCGGCAACAAGTGAGAATGTTGGAATGAGTAACCATAAGGCAGGTGAGAATCCTGCCCACCGAAAGAGCGAGGTTTCCTGGGCCATGATAATCATCCCAGGGTTAGTCGGGCCTAAGCCGAGGCGAGTAGCGTAGGCGATGGACAACGGGTTAATATTCCCGTACCGGTTATGTTGTTGTTGGTAGGTGCGCGGCATGATAGTTGGAGCAGTCTAATGGTATGACTGTCTAAGCGTTTAGTCCTTCGGGGCGATGCGCGAATGAGAGTGTCCTTTAGGACACGATTCCGGTGAGTCAAGCTGACCAGAAAAGCCTATTAACGTATAAGCATAACCGACCGTACCGCAAACCGACACAGGTGCTCAGGTCGAGTAGACCAAGGTGTACGAGAGAACCCTTCTTAAGGAACTCGGCAATACAGCGACCGTAACTTCGGGATAAGGTCTGCCCCGTCACAGTGTTTATTACTGTGACTTGCCAGTTTTCTTTTTGAAAACTCTAAACCGATTTTTGCAAATCGAAAAAAAGTCCTAGTAAGTTTTATAACTTCTTATCTAGGCAACCGAAGAAATTTGAGAAAAGAGAGCTGAGCCTACGATCACTTTTTAGTAATAAATAGTGTGACGGGGCCGCAGCGAAAGAACCCATGCAACTGTTTACCAAAAACACAGGTCTCTGCTAACACGAAAGTGGATGTATAGGGGCTGACTCCTGCCCGGTGCTGGAAGGTTAAGGGGAGTGCTTCACGGTGCGAACTGAAGCCCCAGTGAACGGCGGCGGTAACTATAACCGTCCTAAGGTAGCGAAATTCCTTGTCAGGTGAATAACTTGCCTGATTAGCGCGGTGACGCGCTAAATTGTAAACCAACTCATAACGGTGAAGCCTTATTTATTCTATTGAGTAAATGGTAATACCGTGGCAACCTATCAATAACGATAGGAGCCGTAACGACTGATCCGAAAGGAGAGGTACATATGAAGCAAAATGTACAAAACGTTGGCTCTCACTTACAAGAAATGAAATCTACGGAATTGGCATGGTATATAACAGGTTTTGTTGATGGAGAAGGCTGCTTTTCGATCTCTTTTACAAAAAGAGAGAAGATGCTGACTGGCCTTGAAATACGTCCAAGTTTTTCAATAGGTCAGAATAAAAAAAGTCTTTCGGTATTGAAAGAAATTCATACCTATTTCGGATGTGGTGCGATTAGATTTAGCAAACATGATCAAATGTACAAATATGAAGTACGTTCGATTGATGATTTACGAAAGAAGATTATCCCGCATTTTAAGAAATATTCATTACGCACAAACAAGTTGCGCGATTTTACTAGTTTCGAACGAATATGTGAACTAATAGCTCAATCAAAACACCTCAATTCTGAGTATTTGAACGAGATAATAGATATAGCGTATTCAATGAACGAATCAGGTAAACGCAAATATACTAAGCAAGATATCCTACAGATTATCAGAGTGAGATGAATGTATAGTCTGAACTGTAATGAAAATTACAGATAACTAAAAATGAAGTTCTGACCTGCACGAATGGAGTAATGATATGGGTACTGTCTCAAGAAGGGACTCGGTGAAAGTGCATTGGCGGTAAAGATGCCGTCTGTCCGCATCAGGACGAAAAGACCCCGTGCAGCTTTACTACAGTTTGACATTGAGCCGAGCGGCAACATGTGTAGCATAGGTGGGAGACTTTGAAGCCGACGCGCTAGCGTTGGTGGAGTCTTCAGTGAAATACCACCCTTGTTGTCGTTTTGTTCTTACCTGAACCGTTATCCGGTTCGGGGACAGTGTCTGATGGGTAGTTTAACTGGGGCGGTTGCCTCCTAAAGAGTAGCGGAGGCGTTCAAAGGTTGGCTAACTACGGATGGAAATCGTAGTGATAGTGCATACGCATAAGCCAGCTTGACTGTGAGGACAACAATCCAAGCAGGCACGAAAGTGGGAGTAAGTGACCCGTTGTCCATACATTTATGTATATGAACGTGGGATCGACAACGCAAACGGATAAAAGTTACGCCGGGGATAACAGGCTTATAGCGCCCAATAGTTCACATAGACGGCGCTGTTTGGCACCTCGATGTCGGCTCATCTCATCCTGGGGCTGGAGCAGGTCCCAAGGGTCCGGCTGTTCGCCGGTTAAAGAGGTACGTGAGCTGGGTTCAGAACGTCGTGAGACAGTTCGGTTTATATCCGATGTGGACAATAGGAAATGTGAGGGAATCTGTTCCTAGTACGAGAGGACCGGAATGGACGCACCGCTGGTGTACCAATTGTCAGACCTACTGGCATTGTTGGGTAGCTAAGTGCGGTTCAGATAAGCGCTGAAAGCATATTAAGCGCGAAACTGATCCCAAGATTACATTTCCCTATGAGACCCCTGATAGACGATCAGGTTGATAGGTGCAAGGTGTAAGCACAGCAATGTGTTCAGCCGAAGCATACTAATAGGTCCATCGACTTTTTATGCTTCTCATACGAGGAAGTCACGTCTGGCTTCCCATCGTATGAGAGATTTGGTAGCTAACTAGCTATTAGTGTTTGTCATAATCCGTGCAGTTTTTTGTAATCCGTTACATGGACACCGTTAGAAGCCTCTATTTTAGGGGTTTGTATCGGTGCCCATGGCGCTAGGGAAACACCTGTTCCCATGCCGAACACAGCAGTTAAGCCTAGCAGCGGTTACAATACTTGGCCAATCAAAGCCTGGGAAAATAGCACGGTGCCGAATTATATGAGACCCCTCCGAATAGGAGGGGTTTTATCTTTTTAAGAATAAAAATACCAGCAAATGTGGATAAAATGATGTGATTTTAATGGTGTTATCTTAATTTACAACAATAAAACAGCCTCTATCGCAGGGTACTCATACTTAAACAGCTAAAAAAACATAAAAAAGCTAAATTTACTACAAGTTATAGGCTTTTTTATAGGTTTCTTTCTGTTTAAAATGCATACAAAAATTAATTGCTTTTACCCTTACGTTTATTGATAATGGTATATGAAAACAAAAGTGGTAAAAATAAGACAAAACCGAGTAATCGGGAAGTGGGCTTTCGTAAAAATACGAAAGCCTTTTCTTTTAACCATAAGACTGTTGACACTTTAGCTAAAGCATGTTAATATATAAATATTAAAAGGGTTAAGGCATCTAAGTGCCGAGACCTTTTTTATTTTTAAATAAGGGAGAATATTATGGCTGGAACAATACAAGGCGGCAAAGCTGCTGCTGCGACAAATAAAGCTAAATATGGTAGCGATTTTTATGCAAAAATCGGTGCTAAAGGTGGAAAATTAGGTAAAACTGGTGGTTTCGCTGCTAATCGTGAGCTTGCTCGGATTGCTGGCGCTAAAGGTGGCCGAATTAGCCGCCGAACAAAATTAAATAAATAATTTTTATTTATTTTATAAAAAAGAACCTCATGAGGTTCTTTTTTAATTAGGTAAAACTTTTTTAGTAACCGTACAAAGAGGGGAGCGGGGAACTTTCCAAGAGGTAAGGCAATTAAAACACTGATAAATCCCATCGTTTCTCTGAATAGTTACGACGGAGCAGTTTGGGCAACTTGCTCGTTTGTGCAGCCAGTCGCGATAGGTGTCTAGGCAATCTTGGATATGCTCTAGATCGATGTTTATTGCGTATTTTTTACCTAATTTTTTAGCCGCTTGCCATGCAGAAGCTTCTATTTTAAGAAGTTCAAAGTCGTTTTCGTATGTCTTATGATCAAGTTGTGCATGGGATACTTCATGTAGTAGTGACCAGACACCGTGTTCTGCAATATCTTGATGAGAGGTATAGGTAATTTTTCGCTCACCCGGAGTCCAGAAGAAAGAATCCCCTTGAATAAATAACAAATCCGGGAAATCCGCTTTTAATTTAGGTAGGATATTAACAATACTATTATTCATGATGCTGTTTCGCGTAGATAGCGCACCCATTTATGACAGCCTGCTCGGGCTGTTTTGCTTCGAAAATTGGTACAATGCTCACAACGGAAGGAGTTAACTTCTCAACATATTTTTTAAGGGGTTGTTCAAATTTCTTAAAGTGAGTACCAACCCCACCACCAATAATTATTACATCTGGATCGAGTACGGAAGTTAAATTAACGATTCCTACCGCAAACCACTCTGCAATTTCGTCCCAAATCCTAGGATCATTAATTTCTGATGCTTTTTGACCGTATTTTTTTACAATAGCCTTACCACTTGCAAAATCTTCCCACGAAATAAGCTTGCTGTTGTGTTCGAAAAGCATCATTCCGCCCTCGCTATCCGCAAAATCTGGATCAATAACACCATTTGTGATAATTCCAGTACCAATTCCAGTACTAATTGTTATATATAGTACTCTATGTGGCATAAGGTTGAGACTATGTGCTTCAGATAATCCTGCCAAATTTGCATCATTTTCAACTGTAACTGAGCATTTTGTTAATTTTTGTACGTCGCGAGCAAGCTTTACGTTTTTCCAGTTAAGGTTACCAAAAGCTTTAACATCCCCAACCGGTCTTATTACTTTACCGGGTGCTGCCACGACGGCACTTGAATAATTATTTTTTGTTAATTTTATTGTAGCTGCCAGTGTCGTAAGGAATTCTTTATAGTTTTTCGGTGTGGAAAATTTCTTTTCATCGAGAATTCTGCCGTCTATATCAACAGAAGCAACTAATGTTTTTGTTCCACCAATATCAATAGCGAGGATCATATAACTTTATTGTATCAAAACTAGTATGCAATAGTTATGCGGCAGCTATGTATTTACGAAAAAAACAGTGAGTTGATAAAGCACCCTGTGGATAAACACCCCTCAAAAAAGAGGGGTGTTTTGTATTTACAACGGTTTCTCGGTGCAATTGTGCGCAAAGGGTGGATGCGGCATAACCACTAACACTTTGAATAGGATGTTTTGTTGTAAATACATCTTCAAAAATAATGCAAAAAAAGCAGGGAAGGCTGAATAAAAAGATTACTTTGTTTCGCTTGTCCGTATCTGTTAAATAC
>Ga0207956_1000072_pt1 | contig 35561 bp, 25 predicted proteins | sample CryBogCBE25Jul07_FD_184580 | JGI IMG/M metagenome (GOLD analysis project Ga0207956, IMG submission 184580) | Freshwater microbial communities from Crystal Bog, Wisconsin, USA - CBE25Jul07 (SPAdes) (version 2) | ecosystem: Environmental > Aquatic > Freshwater > Lake | place: Crystal Bog...
ATCTAAGCGAAAAGCTGCACTTTTTCCCCAATCAACATAGTCAGTTTTCTTAACTTTTTCAGGAATAAGACGCGCGATCACTAACCCTCGTCTAATAACTGCAATCTCTTCTCCTGCATCTATCCATGCAAGTAGCTTAGTATAATGATTACGCAAATCGCTTACCTTAGCCTGTTTCATTGTTCTAAAAACTTATACCATTTTGTATTTAGTAGCAAATTATCCTTACATTAATTTTAATCTTAATGAGATAATTCAGCTAAGGCCTGTACAGGAGTCAAAATTCGGACTTCTTGTAAAATCCTCTTTTGGAAATGCGCAAGGTTACCTGTAATTATCGTCTTATCAGTGGTTGCTAGTGCTGCTTCTATAAAAATAATATCATCACTATCTGGTCCAATTATCCCACTCACTCTAGGAGAAACTAATAACTGTCTATGCATACTCACCAGCAGAGCGTGAATTTTCATAGCTGGTAGTTTTAACCGGGGTCGGCTCAAAACATCCCTATACTCCTTTAGAATTCGTGAATCGTAGACTAGCTTAACCTGACCATTTAAAATGGCATCTATAATCTGTGCAGATGATCCGCTTGGAGTCATTAGTCCAGACACGATAACGTTCGTGTCTATAACCCACTGTTTCATTTAGAACGAGATCTGCTTTTCCTAACAGCAGCAACTTCAGCATCAATCTCAGCCATGGTAATTCCATCGGTTTTATTCACTACTGATTCGCTTCGTATTGATTCAACTGCTTGCGCTAGGGAAACGCGATCAAGCATCTCCATATCCTGAGCATACGTATCTTCTGATGTCGGAATCATGATTGCCTTAGGCTTACCATTAGCAGTCACTAACACACGTCCTGAGCGACTCACTGCAGCAAGAGCACGACCAGGGTGAGCCGAGAATTCACGCGATGCGAGCCACTTTGTTTTCATTTCTCTAAGTGTCGTGCAATTGTAGTGCATGTCAATGATTTGATTCATATTCTGTCTTCTATCCATAACCAACTAATCCCCTCTTTATTATCAACTTATAACCCTGCAATTAATAAGTAAGTTCATACGTACTTATTAAAGCACATGTAATACTAGGTCCTAGGTTTTTATGTGAGATGATATATTTATATCCAATGCTTAGAATATATGCCCAAAGCTATTAAATAATATTTTTAAATATTATTAATAGACTGGGAATTATTATTTAAACAGATAACCACACATAACTTTAGACGGACCAATAAAGAGCTAAAATTAAACGACTAACTTTAATTTCAAATTATGGACTACTTACCTCGTAAATCTCTACTAAGGCGTTACCAGTAGCTCCATTTACTCCGGATACCTGTACAGTATAAGCCCCTGCTGGAAGTGTCACAAGAACTGCCGAATCTGCTGAAGTAGTTGGTAATTTAAAAGCACCCACTTGAGTCATAGCTGATGATAACGCAGATCCACCACCCCATACGGTATTTGAAGCAACAGATACACCTGCCGCGTTATATACTGTAAGCGTTGGCTGAGCTAATACACCGGAAACTCCATAGGAAGCTAAGGTTGGTCCAACAGCACGAATCAATAAAGTCTCCGTGGTTGCACCCGTAATTACGAAACCACTCGTCATGATAGATGAACCTGTTCCAACCATACCACGTGCTGATATGTTTACTAAGCGAGAAGAAGCACCAGTTGGGTCAGCGTCATAGATTTCAACCATCGCTGCGCCTGTCGAACTATTAGCGCCTGATACTATTGCTGTATACGAACCAGTATTTAGTGACTGTAGTAAAGCCGTATCGTTGGATGCAGCTGCAAATGGGAATGCACCCACCTGGGTAAATGCACTAGAAAGAGATGAAGAACCACCCCAGGCATTATTTGATGTTAATGATGTACCAGCACTACTATAGAGAGTTAGAAGAGGATTAGCTAAGACTCCACTGACTCCATAAGTGCTAAGCCCAGGACCTACACCACGCAGTAATAAAGATTTAGCTGCAGATCCAGAAGATACAAATCCAACAGTTAAGTTTGAACTACCTACTACGGAACGTGCGGATAAGTTAACTAAGTGATCTTGAGCAATCACAGTTAAGACAGATGTCGACGTTGAAGATCCACCAGCGTTTGTAGCAATTACAACATATGTACCTGCATTAGCTGATGTCACACGACTGACGGTATACGTAGATGAAGTTGCACCCGCTATTGGCTGACCATTTAAGTACCACTGATAAATAATTGGGCCAACTCCAGTTACATTTGCTGATAAGGTTAAACCACCTCCCACTATAACAGCTTGATTTACAAGTTGTGCAGAAAACAGAGGTGCTGCTGGTAATTGATTTACCGCGAGTGTTAACTGGTTACTGGTTGCACTGCCATAGTTGTTAGTCACTGAAACAGTATAATTGCCAGAATCGGATAGTGCTACGGCTGGGATTGTATAAGTTGATGAAGTAGCTCCAGAAATAATTTGTCCGTTTAAGTACCACTGATAATTAAGCGTACCTGTTCCGGTTGCTACCGCTGAGAACGTGGCTGTTTGGCCTACATTTAAATTGAGGTTACTAGTAGCAACAATCGATAATTTAGGAGCAAGGCCATTGAAGGTAAGTTGAGCTGCAGCACTACTGATGGAACCAACTTGATTTGTCACAGTAACGGTGTAGCTACCAGCATCTGAAGCTGAGGTCGTATTAATCGTATATGTAGCAGAGGTAGCTCCACCTATTACATTACCATTAACATACCACTGATAACTGAGATTTCCCGTACCGTTAGCTACCACGGTGAAGGTAGCAAGAGATCCTTGTACAATCGTTAGTGACGTAGGTTGAGATGTAATTGTTGGAGATGAAACAACTGGTGTTACTGTGAGTGTAGCTTTACTACTAGTCACTGAACCTACCACGTTAGTAAGAATAACCGTGTAGCTTGCAGCGTCTGTAGAACTTACCGTATTAAGTGTAAGAGATGCACTGGTAGCATTAGGAATGAGCACCCCATTTTTAAGCCACTGATATGTAAGAGGAGCAGTACCGGTAGCACTAACCGTGAAAGTTGCGCTTTGACCAGACACAACGCTGATTGATGCAGGTTGCGTAGCTATACTTGGAGCTAGATTTACCGTAAGGGTTGCAACGTTACTTGTTACTACTCCAGCACTGTTTGTGACTACGACTGTGTAAGAACCTGCACTTGAAACATTGGGTGATACGAGTGTATAGCTTGAATTAGTTGCTCCTGAAATTGCTACATTATTAAAGTACCACTGATACGTGGGTGAAGTTCCTGAGGCTACCACACTCAAGGTGGTAGATACTCCTGCTGTCACACTTTGAGAAGCGGGTTGTGTAGTTATGGACGGAGCTACTACAGTTACAGGCGGTGGCATATTACCACCAGATGGAGATCCTGCAGTTGCCTTGAGTGTGATTGTAGCTGAGGCAGATTTATAATCGTTAGAACCGGCCTGGGTAGCTTGAACTACGATTGGATTAGAATCTAAAGCTGTTAGGCTTGATCCTGATAAGGCAGCATTACCACTTATTAAACTAAAGCTAACCGGTCCATTACTGGAAGCAGTTGCAGTTAGTTTAACGGGTGTACCTATCGTCAGAGAAACAGGCTGCGAAATACTTAAGGTCTGAGTCGCTGGTTGAATAGTTAAGACAGCAGACTGAGAACCATAATAAGTACTATCTACAACATTAACTAATACATAATAAGTGCCAGCTTCTGTTGGTACACTAAAACCAGGATAGTAAACGACGGCTGCATTTAAATTTGATGGAGTTAGAGATACGCTTACTGGTAATGGCTGTCCGGTATAAGTTTGCGTTGTATTAGATACTACTATGCCTGCAGCTACCTTAGGGACATTAGTAACTGGTGCACTTCCCGTTACATTTTGTGTTACGTAAGTAGAATTGTTTGTCGTATAGTTTGCAGTATCTGCCGGCGTGAAACTTACATTTAAAGTCTGAGTTCCTGTTAAAGCTGTTCCCAGAGGTGGATTATAATTAAACGTTCCATTGACTGAAGAAATAGCATTAAGCTGGGTAGCAGATAACTGCGTACCCCACACAACTGCATTAGGTGTAGCCCAGGTAACAACGGGAGTTGCTTTTGAAACTACAATTTGAACTGAATTTGTAACACTTGTATAATTGTTTGTGTCTGTAGGTGTAAAAGTTGAAGTCAAAGTTTGAGTACCTACAGGAAGTACAGCTCCTAGTGTTGGTGAATAATTAATATTACCTGATATACTAGCATTGGCAGAGAGTTGAGTGTTACTTAAACCAGTACCATAATTAATTGAATTAGGCGTACTCCAGTTAACAATAGGTCTAGCCTGATTGATAGTCAGAGTTCCTGTTGTACTTACTAAATAGTCGGCATTCGATGTAGTGAAAGAAAGCGGATAAACTCCTGCTGCAGTAGGCACAGTTGTAGAACCACCATAAAGTGTAGTTAAAGTACCGTAGCCGGCAGTAGCAGATATAGAAACCGGATTTCCACTGTAAGTAAAAGTCTGACTATTACCTCCATTAATTGTAGCTACTTCCGTAGCTTTAGTAACAGTTAATGGTAAAGTGACTGAATTATTAGAAGTAAAATAAGCTGAAAAATTACCAGTTGGAACAAAAGTTTCTGTTAAAGTATAACTTCCAGCATCCAGCACATCATTAGCAGTGATTATTGTCCCTGAATTATAATATGTGAGAATTCCATCAACTGGGTATGATGAATTTGAACTTACTTGAGGTATCGCATTGAGTATAGAACTTAGATTTGAACCATAGTTTATAGAACTAGGCGCAGACCAAGATATAATTGGTGATACCAACTTATTTTGAGATACAGCCACAAACTCCATAAGTGAAGTGCTATGAGCATAAATAGCCGTACCATTAGTTATACTAGTTAACTGCGGTGTAGTTAGCTGAGGAGTAACATAAGTAGCAAGACCAATACCTAATTGACCACTGCCATTGTAACCCCACGTATAGACTGATCCATCCGAACACAAAACCACCATACCATTACCGCCAGCAGAAATTGCAGTAACTGTTTTACCAACCAAACCAGTTACTAGATGTGGCGAAACGTTAGACATCGTGGTACCATCACCTAATTGACCATTAGCATTATAGCCCCAGTCGTATACTGTACCATCAGACATGAGAGCGGCACTGAAATTGCCCCCTGCAGCAATTGCTGTGATTGTCTTAGCTGGTAAGCCTACAACTGGAACTGCTGAAGTTATCACATTTCCACTGGTTCCATTTCCTACTTGTCCATCACTGTTATAGCCCCACCCATACAATGTTCCATCAGTGCATAATGCTAAATTATGCCAATTTCCAGCAGCGATGGCTTTTATCGTTTTACCAGTTAGTCCTGAAACTACTACTGGCGTGCTACTGTTAGTATATGAACCATCACCTAATTGACCATACGCATTAAAACCCCAAGCATATACAACTCCAGAAGAAGATAGAGCGAGCTCATGAAAATATCCTGCATCAATCGCAGTTATGTTGCTTAGTGATGCTACACGAGAAGGAGTAGCTGAAGATGCATTTGGACTAGAAATTCCAAGTACACCAAATTGATTATTACCCCATGTATACACTGAGCCATCATCACATAGAGCCATACTAGAACCTCCAGCACATGATACCTGAATGATTCTATGGCCTGACAAACCTGTTACTTGTGTGGGAGTCAATTCCGACACATTTGTACCATCACCTAATTGACCATTGGTATTATCACCCCAGGCATAAACACGACCATCACTGGACAATCCCAAACTATAATTATTACCTTCAGAAAAAGATACAAAATTAGTTCCATTCGGATAATTTATAGTTTTGGGAATATTACTAGATGTATTTGTTCCATCGCCATACTGACCTGATTGATTGTCACCAAAAGCATAGATCGACTGTACAGTATTAGTATTTACAGTTACTGAACACGTCTGAGCAGCTTGCCAGTTGATACCATACACACCAGCTTGAGTTGCTGTAATGACTGCAGTACCAGGCGAAACCGCTACGATTAGACCTGCCGAGGTAACAAGAGCAACCGCTGGATTTGAACTGGTGTAAATAATGGATCCATAAGTACCACCAACAAGCGATGTACTAACAGGATTTAATAATGTATCACCAATATTTAAAGCGCTTGGATTCGGATTAGAAAATACAAGCACAGGAGTTGGTAGACTCGTATTTATTGTGGTATAGACTGAGCTATTGCTTGTATAGTTAGCAGTGTCACTAGGATTAAAGGTTACATTTAGTGTTTGGCTATGGTTAACAAGAATACTTCCAGTATCTGGTGAATAAACATAAGTACCAGGAACATTAGCAGTAGCATCTAGTTGTAAACTATTAAGCGTTGTACCCCAAGGAACGTCACTTGGATTTGCCCAAGTAACAATAGGCATTGCTTGATTTACTTGAAGTTGAACCGAACTACTTACTGAAGCGTAATTAGTAGTATCTGTTGGAGTAAAAGTTGTATTTAGAGTCTGGCTTCCTACTCCTAATATTACTCCAGATCCTGGTGAAAAACTAAACGTACCAGGAACGTTAGAAATTGCATTTAGCTGGGTACCATCAAGTGAGGTTCCGTAAGTTATATCTGCAGGATTAGCCCATGTAACGGTTGGAGTTAATTGAGCTACTACTAAGGTACCTGTAGCACTGCCCGAAAAATTAGGATCCGTACTCACTACATTTACATTATATATACCTGCAGCTGTAGGCGGTGTAGTAGAGCCATTATAAGTTACCGTCACTGGGAGATTAGATGGACTTGTCGTAACAGTAGGCTGATTTAAATACCCTGAATAGTTATCTGTTAGATTTGATAAGGTGATTATTGCTGACTGAGGATTAACCGTAACGTTTGCTGTCGTAGTAACTGTATTATAATTGACTGTATCCGTCGGAGTAAACGTAGCAGTCACTGTTTGCGTACCTGCAGACAGTACAGTTCCTGATGTTGGTGAGTAAACAAATGTACCAGCTACAGGAGTTGTAGCATTTAATTGAGAAGCACCAAGTGCAGTAGGATAAGTGAGTACTGATGGGCTCCAAATAATTACAGGAGTGGCAGGATTAACCTGTAAGGTGGTATAAACCGTTGTAGAAACATTATTATTATCCGTGAAGGTAACATTTAATGTTTGAAGACCTACTCCTAAAACAGCTCCAGAATCAGGTGAGTATATGTAGGTGCCTGGAACATTAGCAGTAGCGTTGAGCTGATTTGTTGTATCAAGCGCTGTACCGTAAGTAATAGGTACTGGGGAGTTCCATGTTATGACGGTTCCTGAGGCGTTTGCTGTAGAAATAGTTAAATTACGGGTAACCGAAACTTGAGCGTAATTGGTCGTATCACTAGGGGTAAAATTAGCCTGTACTAACTGAGTACCTGCTGCAGGCATAGATGAGGTTGTACCTGTTGGATTGAGCGAAAATACACCTGCTACATCAGCAGTACCTACAAATGAACTTAACGTGTAGTTACTCCCATAATCAATCGATGCAGGAGTGGGCACATTAAGAACGGGATTAGCTTTTTGTACGGTTAAAGCTAAGGTTGAAGTGGTTGCAGAATAGTTGGTTGTATCTAAAGGTGTAAAGGTAGCGTTAATCGAATAGACACCTGGTGAATACACGGTACCTGGATTTACATTGTAGGTGAGTGAACCTGAAATAGAGGTTGATGCGTTTTCAACTTGGGCTGCAACTGTTCCGTAATTTACAGTTTGCGAGGTACTCCATGTAATAACAGGAGTTGCTTGATTTACTTGGAGCGTTCTTGTTGCTGTTACTGAATATAAATCAGTCGTGTCTGTAGGATTTAGCGTTGCTGTTAGGGTCTGAGTACCTGCTGCAAGAAGTGTTCCCGATGCAGGTGAATACACAATTGAGCCAGCAACTGCTGATCCATTAAAATTACCTGTAGCATTAAGCTGTGAACTATTTAGCGTAGTACCGTAGGTTATAGCACTCGGTGTAGCCCAGCTAATATTGGGCGTTGCTTTAGCGATTGTTAGAGTACCGGTAGCTGTACCTGAATAGTTACCACTTAATGTTGCTACGACTGAATAAGTACCTGCTAATTTAGGCACCGTAGTTGATCCATTATACGTAGTAACAATCGATCCACTTCTCGATGCATTAACAGTCACAGGTTCATATGAACTATTATAAGTTTGCGAAAGATTACCTAAGCTTAAAAGACTGCCCGCAGGGTTAACTTTTATTGTAGTATAAGTACTAACCGATGAAAAGTTTGTTGTATCTGTTGGATTAAAGGTAGCATTTAGCGTTTGTGTACCTGCAGCTAGAACTGTGCCTGATGTTGGACTGTAACTAAAGGTTCCTGGCAAAGAAGAGCCAGAGAAGTTAGCTGTAGCATCTAACTGAGTACCTGAAAGTGCTGTGCCATAGGTTATTTGATCAGGAGTGGCCCAGGTTATCACAGGCGTTGCTTTATTGATTGTGAGAGTAGCCGTTGTAGATCCTGTAATACTATAGTTACTATTTGTCTGACTTGCTGTGACTGCATAAGTACCAGCAGACTTAGGCACAACATTGTAACTTACAGCTACCCCACCAGCATTTGCAGTTACCATAGCATTCAAGGTAGTACCGGTATATGTCTGATTTAAATTACTAAAAGTAAAACTAGATGGAGCCTGTGTTACGTTTAATAGAACATACTTTGAAGAATTTGTAGTATAATTGGTCGTATCAGTTGGTGTGAATGTCGTATTTAAAGTCTGAGTTCCTACATTTAGAATTCCAGACGCAGGTGAATAGGTAAAATTTCCTGATATGTTAGATGTAGCATTAAGTTGGGTGCTACTTAAAGACGTACCATAGACAATAGAACTAGGTGTTGCCCACGTTACGATTGGTGTTGCCTTGTTAATGGTTAAACTACCTACAGTACTAACAGAATAATTAGAATTTGTTGTAGTGAAAGTAACCGCATAGGTTCCAGCTGCAGTCGGTATAGTAGCAGAACCACCGTAGAGCGTAGTAAGTGTACCGTAGGTAGCTGTAGCTGATATAGCTGAAGCTGCGTTTCCAGTATAATTAGTATATTGCGAAGCACCACCACTGATAGTAGCGGTTTCACTAGCTTTATTCACAATTAGAGGAACTGTAACAGAGTTATTCGTTGTAAAATTAGCTGTTGAAAGACCTGTTGGAACAAACTGCTCTGACAATGTGTAATTTCCTGCTGAAAGTACTGAACTAGCCGTAACTGTTGTTATACCGTTATTAACTGTAAAGTTACCTGTTAAAGTACCATTAACCGTACTCAGCGAATTGAGATAAGCCTTAAGATTTGCTGTGCTTAATGCAGCGCTAAGATTTGTACCGTAGGTAATCGCTGAAGGTGTAGCCCAAGAAATAACAGGTGTTGCTTTATTTATAGTTAGTGTCGCTGTATAAGCACTCGTTGGTGTAATTGAAAAAGAAACAGGACCCGAAGAAGTAACGTTAGTGTTTGTCATGTTACCTGCTCCACTACCAAAAGTATAATTGCCACTAGCATCACTCAAATTTGTATTCTGTAACGTTAATAGCATAATATCTGAACTACTAAAAGTTACCCCTCCTGCTGAACTACCTGAAACAGTTAAATCAGATGTAGGTAATGTAAAATTACTAGTATAGAGTTCTTTTGATGCCACTCTAAAATTAGATATATACCCATTAAATCTCCAGTGATATGGGGCTGACTGTAGATCATATTGGTCACGTATTCCTATACCAGGAGAACATGATAAAGAACCGTAAGAATTACCATAATTTTGACCAACCTGATTCAAATTATTACTGCCAACATTTTGACCATCTAAATAGACGGTTAAAATATATCCATGTCTTACAACTGCTATATGGTGCCAAGTATTAATTGACGGTGAATAGTTAACGCCAGGCAACCCATTATCTTCAGACATACCTTTAACGCATATGAGTAAACCAGGATGATGGTCGTACCAATTACCAACGCTGTTTATAGAAAAAATACAGGGGTTATATAATGGATCACCGTTATCGTTATAATTAAACCAGCTCTCGATCGTGAAATCATTAGTTCCCAATACGATTGATTTTGTACTCTGCAAGTAACTATTAGTTCCGTTAAAAGCATAGGCGCCACTAAAAGAATAATTTGTAGCACCAGCTACTGAATAATTATTATTAGTCTGACTTGCAGTAACTGTATATGTACCTACACCGATAGGAGTACTGCTATAGGATAAGGATGCTGAGCCAACATTTGGAGTTACAGTAGCACTTAATGCACTTCCAGTGAAAGTTTGATTAAGATTACTAAATGAAAAGCTAGATGGAGCCTGATTAACTGTGAGATTTACATACTGTAAAGAATTAGATGTGTAATTAGCTGTGTCAGTTGGCGTAAAAGTAGTATTTAAGGTTTGAGTACCTACATTTAGTATTGATCCTGCTGCTGGTGAATAATTAAAGGTTCCTGCTACACTAACTGAATTATAAGTTGCAGTTGCGTTTAATTGAACATTCGATAACTGAGTACCATAAGTTATGGATACCGGAGTGGACCAAGTGATTAATGGAATACTAAGTACGCTATAGACAACTACTCGATTATTACCCTGATCTACTACGTATAGTAGTTTTCGCGAACTATCAAAGGCAACATCAGTAGGATGATATAGACTACTTGCAGACACACCTGATGCACTTGTAGTAAAACTTCCGTTCTGACCATATACATTGTCAGCCGTCGTTGACCCCGAGGGATAATGCAAAACCCTATTATTACCGTAATCTGCTACATAGAGACCACCTATACCGTCACCACAAACCCCTGTAGGTGAATGTAGTGTAGTAGCTGAACATCCTGCTCCACTACTACTAAACGAACCTCCCTGACCATATACTACATTTGCAGTTGTATTAGCTTTAGATTGAGAGTCAGTAGAAGGAAAATAAAGAATACGATTATTATTCTGATCGACGACATATAAACCTCCAGAGTTATCAACATATAGACCCCAAGGTGAGTTTAAACCAGTAGTACTCGTATTTGCTGAACTACTACTATAACTACTTTGACCATATACGGCATCTGCTGTTGTAGACCCATTTGAATAATGCAATACTCGGTTATTCCAAAAATCAGCTATATATATGCCAGGGTTAACATTTCTATCAGCACAAACACGACTAACATAATTTAGACTATTATTAGATATGCCTCCAAGATTTTGAGTATGAGTAGTTAAACTACCTGCTTGTCCGTATACCTGCGTGGCAGTAAAAAGTGGTGGAGGCTGGTTTGTATTGTTGTGTGGAAAATATAAAACTCTGGAATTTAACTGATCTACAACATAAAGATTACCAGAACTATCTAAACATAAACCAGGACTATTATTTAAAGCAGTACTAGATGCACCTGATCCATTTGTAGTAAAGACGTTCCCTGCGGATCCTTGCCCATACACAGCAGCAGCTGAAGTTGTACCGTAAGGAAAATATAGGACTCTATTATTTTGCGCATCTCCAATGTATAAATTCCCCGCACTATCTAGTGTTAGTCCGTAGGGACTATTCAAAGTTGTGCCAGAAACACCTGATGTATTTGTAGTAAAACTTCCATTTTGACCATAAACTGCTATCGCTGATTGAGCATTTAGCTTCATCAAAGTTAACCCTGCAAACCAACCAGCAAGAATAATCCAATTAATAGCAAATTTTAATACGATTTTCATGTGTAGTTAAACGCAATCATGCGAACACTTACACCTTCTGAATTCCTAATCTCCTGAAAACATAAACTCTACGAACAGGGATGTTTATACTAACGAATTCAATTTTGCTCTCATCAAAGCCCTTAACTTGATAGTCGCAGCACGAGCTAGCGTTATTCGTTCTTCACAGCCTTTTATAGTAACCTGTGATTCATTTCTTTCAATCCGGTCAAACTGAACTACTGCTTTTATATTTACTAAATGAAAACGACCAATCCGATGAAACTGTGCCTTGGGAAGTAGCTTTTCCCAATATGATATTTTCTGAAAGAGCATATACTTTTTACCTGTAGTTAGATAAAAATAGCAAAATTCCCTATCTGGCTTAATTAAAGCGATTTCAGCTACAGATACACGAATCAGTGATTTTTCTGAACGTATCACTACATCTGAATGATAGCTTAAAGGTGCTGAATTTGGTTTGAGCGATTCCAAAACACCAGCTTTAGCCTTAAGTGAAATCAGACGCTCAATGGTCTGTGCTATGCGTTCAGGACCGAAGGGCTTTAAAAGGTAATCACATGCTCCTATGTGAAAAGCGTTTACAGCATATTCACTATAAGCCGTAACAAACACAATAAGCGGATTATTTTTAAGTAAAGGGATAAGATCAAAGCCTGTCTTTTGAGGCATATTGATATCTAAAAAGATAACATCTGGGCTATGCAATCGACAGAGCTTATCTGCATCATCTACATTTCCAGCATCTCCTATAACAGTGATTTCCGGATGAACCGCTAAACTGCGCGCAAGCAGTCTTCTCGCTGGTCCCTCATCATCTACAATTAGTGCCGTGAGTGATTTCATGTATTCACAGGCAAGGCAACCGACACACGCACTGAATTTGTAAACTTATCAACAGTGATTTTAGCACGGTCTTGGTATTCAAGCCCAAGTCTATCTTTAAGATTTGAGAGTCCCAATTGCGTTCCAGGCTTGGCAGGCACAAGAGGTTCAATCCAAGAACCAGTATTCTCTACTGAAGCAGTCAAATAACCTCTATTAACATTAGCCTCGATATTAAGTAAAACTCGTCCCTGTGTAGTTCTAAAACTGTATTTTAATGCATTTTCAATAAGAGGCAAAAGCAACGGTTGAGGCGTTTTAACTCCCCTCGCCTCGTCTGATATATTCATTTTAATTTCCAAATTATTTTCAAAGCGTACTTTACTCACGCGTAAATAACTTGAGATCACATCCACTTCTTCAGAAAACATAGCTGCATGTGCAGTTTGACTTAAATTGTAACGTAAAACATTAGCCAACTCACGGCCAATTTCCTCAACTAGTTTAGGGTCATGCGACTCGGAAATAATTGCATTTATAGAATTAAATAAAAAATGAGGATTTACCTGCGACCTGAGCCTTCCCATTTCTGACTCAAGAGCAGCAAGCTCGTATCTTTTTCTATCTTTTTCTATTCTATCTTTTTGATGTTTAAGAAACCAGAAATGGTAAGTTAGAAGACTTAATACTAGAAATAGATATCTCATTGCTACACGAATATACACAGCATTCGAACCAAAATATTTAAGGTTATTCTCAGAGTATAAAGCTACGTTTGGATTATTAACATTCTTTCGAATGACATAATCTATATAAACATGCAGAATAAATTGATCGAAATATAAAACTAATAATCCCGAAAGTGATCCAGTAACTACTATTATTAATATAAAATTTTTGACGTATAATTGAGTAATATTGAATAAAATGATTAAAATAAGAAAAGTGATTGGGAAAAGTAACGCTTTAACTAAATTAGTCACAATGGAGTAATCGTAACCTATACGCATTGTCTGCATAACACCCATATTTATAAAAAATACAGCGAACACCATCGCAACTGCTATAGACGCGTAAATACGCCAATCTATATTTAAAAGTGCTTTTTGCATAAATCAGTTATCCAAAAAATCTCACCATTAATAGGACAGATTAACCTTTATACCGAAAACTGTAATGTTTTTACTATATAAAAGATAAATCCACTGATCTAAATTTGATGTTAATTTTTCCATTAATTACCTAGAGGACTTATTTTAGCACTACTTGAAACAAAAACTCATCGAAAAGGGCGATTTACTCCTACGAATAAAATATAAAGGGTAAAAACTGCTCTTTTAATAAAAATAGCGTGTTTTTTTGATAATAAGAAATTTTATTAAAGTTTATAAATAAATATAAATAAACTTTTTAGGCAACAATTCAAACATCATTCCTTAGATTAATTTACCTTAGAGCAATGCAGTTCACAAAAAAATGGATTACATTTTAAACAGAGTATCCACTCGTTTTATACGCACTCAGTATCTTAGAATTATTTTACCAAGAATGATGAATTTTAAAGTCGGAAAATCTAACAAAACTAAAACTTTGTATGCAGCAAATTGGAGTTCAATAAATTCAACTCATTATGCTGCAACTAACATAGCCCTATTCACTAGATCCAAGTCCAAAACCCTTTTTTTTATTTTAACTATACTACTTAGTTAGATTTGTAGCATTTATATTCACCAGTTTATAGACTAAAAAGGGAGGACATAAATAAACAACAAAGCCTTCCTAAATCGTTGATTCAGAAAGGCTTGAAGTAAAATGGAGCGGGCGAAGAGACTCGAACTCTCGACGTCCACCTTGGCAAGGTGGTGCTCTACCAACTGAGCTACGCCCGCAAACTGAAGGTAAGAGAGTTAAAGTGTTCCTAGGCTGCGTCAACCTGATTTTTATACTTATCTAAAGACTTATGAATCAGTGACATCAAGCTCTGGCCACTGAGTAAGCTTACGGTGCAAGGTTCTACGGCTAATACCCATAAGTTCTGCAGCCTTAGTACGGTTTCCACGGACTTTAAGGAGAGCCTCTTTCAGAAGACGCTTTTCATTCTCTTCTACGGATAACTGCTCCGCTACCCCATTAGGTGAACTTAAAGACACAACCACAGACCCACGGTACTTAGGATCTAAGTCATATTCCGTTAACTTGCCACCCCGGTGAGTTACCACGGCATTTTCACAGAAGTTTCTTAATTCACGTATATTTCCTGGCCAGCGGTAGGACTGCAGGGTGTGTAAAGCACCTGGTTCTAAGGTAAGTGGAGGTAAACCATTTTCTTCTGAGAACACTTTTAAATAATGAACTAAAAGAAGTGGAATATCTTCCGATCTCTCACGAAGTGGCGGTAAAAGAAGCCTTACAACATTAAGCCTAAAGAATAAATCTTCTCTAAACTTACCCTGACGACATAACTCTTCTAAATTTTTATTTGTTGCAGCAACCAAACGTACATCGAGCTCTATCGGTTTTGATCCACCTACTCGCTCAATCGAACGCGTTTCTAGAAAACGTAGTAACTTTACTTGGGTAGATAATGAAATTTCACCAATTTCATCTAAAAATAAAGTTCCCGTGTCTGCTGATTCAAAACGACCAATACGTTTGTCAGCAGCTCCTGTAAACGCTCCTTTTTCATGACCGAAGAGTTCACTCTCAAGTAAATTTTCTGAAAGTGCTGCACAGTGAACCGGAATAAACGGAGCTCTTGAACGAGGACTTGTTTGATGCACAGCTTGAGCAATCAATTCTTTACCGGTACCACTTTCACCTTCGATCAAGATCGTCGCCTTAGAACTTGCTACTAACTTCACCTGATCAATGACCGCTTGGATCTTAGGTGAATGACCTAAGATGCCATCAAATTGATATTTTGCATCTAATCTTTCATGCAACTGCTTTACCTCTACTTCGAGTGTCTTTGCTTTCAAGGCGCGCTGAATCAATACCTCTAAGCGCTCAATATTCACTGGCTTCGTTAGAAAATCTACGGCGCCGCGCTTCATCGCCTCGACCGCACTTTCAATCGTTCCATAGGCCGTCATCATTAAAACAGCAGGTTTGTTTGCTTGAAGCAGTGCATGATCAATCACCTTCAAGCCTGACTTACCTGGCATTCTTAAATCCGTAATAATGACATCAAACGGCTGACTCTGCATCAAGTTGTAAGCCTCATCTGCATTAGCAGCGACACTTACATCATAGTTGTCCGCGAGCGCTTGCTGTAAGCCTTCACGTGTATTTTTCTCGTCATCAACTATAAGTACGCTCGGAACCATAAAATGATTTTTTAAATTATTAAGTTACTTCAAACTTACTTTGAATTTGAAGTTTGATGAACCTCAACTGGTTTTACGATACGTTGAATATACGGTGCCAAACGCATCAGCTGTACTGAAGGAGGTGGAGAGCTATCGATTAAAGCGAGTACCTTTGTACGTCTTACTTTAAGTAAGTCAGCCGTGTGGGCTTTTTGCTGATCATCCAATTTATATTCTCGAGTCAGCATATCTAAGCGAAGCGGTAAAACGACATCCCCGATAATACTACGTGCAGGTACTTCCCACATTAAATTATCAATTTCTTGGTCAGAAATAGGTTGGTCAAGTTTTGAACCTCTAGGGCGTGATTCACGCCTTTTAGCACGCTCTTCGTAGCGCGTAACCTGATCTTTTGTTAAAAGTTTTTTAAAATCAGATGAGAACGCTTGGTCTATCACGATGAGCTGGGCTCTAAATTCTTCGAGCTGTGGCTTAAGTGCTTCGATCCGTGCAACCAATTCTTTACGATTAATGGCATGATCCCTTCTGCCTGCAAAAGGATAACTTAATTTGGTACGACCAAACTCAGCTCCTATTCCTGATGGAGGAGGCGGAAGTGGCCGATTGGTTTCGTGCCAAACTCCGACCAAGTAACCAAGGGTAAATACAACAGCGGTAGAAATTGCTACAAGAAGACGACGGTTCATTGCATTGAAAGTGAATCTTCATCTACCGAAATCACTTGCTGCCAGTCAGAGGCTTGACGCGCTTGATCCTGACTAACGGACACATGATTTACATAGGTCAGTGCAAAAAAACAGACCACAAGGGTTGCGGCACTCAGTGTCACGTAACTCAGTAATGAAGGAACAACCTCAGAAGTCGTACGCGCAACGCGTAAGACATTGTGAGCGAATTGAGGATGAAGCTGAGCGGCAGCTTTATCCCTGAGCTGATTCCAAGCGTGTAGTTCAGTTTTCATTGTCGGAATTATAATGTTCTTTTAATTGCTCTCTTGCACGATGAAGCCGCGCCTTTACTGCTGCAACGCTGGTTTTTAGCGTCTCAGCAATTTCAGCGTGACTTCTACCCTCTTGTACTAAGGCAATTAAAGCTCTGTCTTGAGGGCGTAGTTGCCCCAAAGCATGACGCAGCGCATCGAGTTCTTCGGTGTCTACCGCACCTGCTGGTTCAGCAACATCTTCGTGCTCTGGCTCAAATGGTAAAAAAATACGTCTTAATTTTTGTCTACGTAAATGATCAATACAGGTATTACGTGCTAACCTAAATAACCATGATTCGAATTGAGCAGGAGCCTGTAGTCCGGGAATTGCTCGTACCATTTTTATGAACACCTGCTGCGAGATGTCTTCGACTACATCGCTTCGATTCATCATGGCGTAAACGAACCCAGCAACCCGGTTTTGGTAGCTAACAATAAGGTCGTGGAGGGCGAGCTCATCACCCCGCTGAGCGCGGCGGACAAGATCGACCAGCTCGGTCGTTGGACTTTTATCCATGTAAAGGGCATCTGGTTACTCTAGGCTAGACGCACAAAATAACGTAAAGATGCGTTTTTCAATAGGCTGAGGTACCCTATTTAGGCAACCTTTCGTTGTAAATTAGGTCATTCTAAGCCTGTTTTGACCTTTAATATGGTAAATAGGTCATAAATTCATACATTTAAGCCTCTTTTATAACTCCTAATGAACCGATTCAGCCCTTCTGTCCTAGCCCGTAAGTCTATCCTTCTCATTACTGCAGCCAGTTTAGCACTTATTGTAGGCTGCCAAGAACGCCGCCCTACGGATGAATTAGCTAAAGCGGTAACTATGGGTGAGCGCCCTGTTGCAATGAAAGGGTCTGCTAGCTTTTTTAACGGTAAAGTAGTCGCCACGATCACAATCAGCCGTGGTATTGGTAGAGGCAGAAAAGCAGCTGCTGCTAAAGAAGCCGATGAGGCAACCAAGATTAAAAAGTCGAGTTCCAGCGAAAATGCCTTCTTAGGCGGTGGTGATGGTACCGGTGGTGGCTCTACCCCAGAACAACTTGACCAACATCGCGGCATCTTAAGCACACTTCGCGGCGGTAGTGGCGATAAAAATGAAATGGCTGATATTGGTAGCATGGATAATGACGAAGCCATGGCTTACTTAAGAGCTAAGGCAGCAGTCGGTAGCCCAATGCCTCCCGTCACCATTCGTTTCAGTGTTGAGAACACGAGTGCTGAAGCACTCTCCGTCAACATCATGGATTTCAATTCTGACCTAGGTAATTTTGCGGTTCATCCTGATGTACTTAAATTAGCCGCAGGACAAAAAATTTCTCCTGATCCTATGATTTCACAACTCGGTGTTACATCGGACGAAATTCCAATTCAGGTACGCTTAAAGTTAGGTACTAAATCTGAGACACAGACTGTGCTCGTTAAAAATTTGTTAGCTACCTCTAACGCAGCGCCTGAAAGTAAGTAATCTTACGAACCGCCGTGAAGCATGCGTACGCGCTTGTCTTTACGGGGGAACTGAAGAGTAACTACGGTACCTACCCCTTCCTTACTTTCGACACCAACTTGGCCTCCATGAGCACGCATAATGCGCTGCACAATCATAAGACCTAGTCCATGTCCTCCGACCTTTGTCGTATGATAAGGCTGAAACAGTTTGATAATGTCTTCTTGTTTAATGCCACTACCCGTATCCGCAAAAAGAACATAGACTCTTTCATCATCAACACCGGTTCTAATCTTTAATTTACCTCCTGGCTGCATAGCCTCCATGGCATTTTTAGTAAGATTAAAAAAGACCTGCTTAATTTGGTTTTTATCTGCCAATATTACCGGCAAAGCATGTGACGTTTTAGCCTCTAAAATAATTCCTCTATCAGCGATTTCTTGTTTTTGTACCTTAAGAACATCCGTAAGGACGTCCTCGATATTTGTTTCAAGCAAGTCTGGATCCTGAGGACGAATCGCCTCTAGAAAATTCTTAATGATGCCATCTAGGCGTTGCACTTCATCTCGGCAAATTTTGACCGATTCCGCAATCGATTCACTGTCAGCACCTGCTTTTAATTTCTTTAATTTGCGCTCCATGAGCTGCAAATGAATTGTGAGTGAATTTAGCGGATTACCTAATTCATGTGCAACACCCCCTGCTAAAAGTAATAGGGACGATGTTTTTTCGTCTTCAATTAATTGACCGGTCGCTTGTTTTTCACGCGTTATATCCGATAAAATAACGACATACCGTTTTTTTAATTCCTTAGCACCTGCCTTAAACGGAACCATGTTTAAACGCAGAGTACGTGGCTTAGGATACGTTAATTCAAATTCACGGGACGCAACTACAGGTGCACTTGTTTCATCGTTATCGAGTGCATGTACTAAGGAGGGCTTTAGACCAGGTACATACTTCCATAAAACGCCTCCCTCTAAGTCATCTTCTCTAACGCCAATTAAACTGTGTGCAGATTCATTGGCGTAATCAATGACTCCATCTGGATCGATTACGAGAACACCCTCTTGAAGGGTGTTAAATATTTCCTCAAATAAGCCACGTTCCCGAGCAAGACGCTGCACAAGATTTGCTAAATTAACAGAATCTAGCGTATCAAGACGTCCCAAAACTCGGTCGAGTGATGTATTTTTCTTTCCTGCCATGAAGTAAATCTAAGTCTACTTAAAGCGTTCTTAAGGTCAACTACGGGCCTTAGGTACTCTCACTCCCTGATAGAAAATCCATCTGATCTGGATCCACGCGCTCACTAAAGAGTTTACGTAAAAACATTTCCCGGTGTTCCACACTTTTCCCTAATTTAAGCAGTGCATTTCGGTGCTCTTCTGTACCATAGCCCTTATGCTGTGCGAAGCCATACCCCTTATGTTTTTTATCTAAAGTAATCATGAGTCTATCTCGTGTTACTTTGGCTACGATAGAGGCCATGGCGATACAGAGGGACCGTGCATCACCTTTAACGATACCTAAGTGAGGGTAAGGAAAATTTCGAAGGGCTAACCCATCCACTAAAATTTTGCACGAGACACTTGGCTTAAAGGCTTCTCGCTCCTTAACCGACGAAAATAAATCGGGCTCCGTTCTTTGAACAAAAACTTCTGGGGAATAAATCCCCTCTAGTGCTCGCTTCATCGCTAACTTAGTCGCACCTAAAATATTTAAAGTCTCAATTTCAGCAACATGTGCGATCCCGTAGTTAATATGGATAAGCCCATGATTTACGCACTTCTCCAATGCTTCCCAAATCTCCTCACGCTCCTCTGAACTCAGCTGCTTTGAGTCATTTACTTTAGAACCTTGAGTCGAGGCCCACTTACTTTCTAGAAACGCTTTATTTACAAGCACTGCACCCGCAACCACGGGGCCAGCGAGAGCACCACGTCCTGCTTCATCCACTCCAAGCAAGCCCTCGAAGCCTTCAATTTGCTTCAGATCAAATGCACGAAGTTGACGGCGCTTCGGCATCTTATCTCTCCCACTCTGTTTTTTCTTTAGGCTCCTTCAGTGGTAAATCGCCTAATTTACCTTCACTCGCCACCACCTCATAGGCCGTTCTAAAATGCAGTTTAGCGAAATCTTTCAGTGCTTGAGCACCAAAACGGCGAATGATGTCAGCGGCCTGTTCTTTAACGAGTGGTCCCGCACCTTTTTGTAATTTTGCACCAAACTTTTTCGAAAGCCCATGCATCTGTCTAATAAATTCTGCACGGGCAATGACTGAAGCCGCAGCAACGACGGGATCTTCTTCAGCCTTGGTACGCATTCTAAGTTCAAAATCTTTTACGCCCTTTGTGACTAATTCTTTTTGTACTAAAGGTTGCTCCGTAAATTGATCCAATAGACCCCAAGGAACTGTTTTCTTAGTGAGTGCTTTTGCAAGTGCCGTGGCATGCTGCCATGCGAGTAGCCGATTTAAATTCGCATTGGGCCTAAGCATCAGTTCGTTGTACTTAGGCATTCCACAAAAACAGGTCTCAACAATAACCCCAGGCGTATTTAAAATAATTTTCTCAAGTTGAACGATTTTAGTGTCTGCAATTTTCTTCGAATCTTTTACCCCTGCCTTAATCCATGCATCAATAGCTGCTTTATCGGCAATCACCGTTGCAGCAATGACAGGTCCAAAAAAATCACCCTTACCGCTTTCATCGAGCCCTGCATGTGCTTCAAACCAGTCAGGATGCAGTACCTCATCGTAGCCAAGTTTAGGAGCCTTGGTTACTTCAGGTTCTAAAACATTAATAACAAAGTCTTCCGTTCCTTTACCCGCTATCACTACCTTACGGCTCTCATAGGCCGTTACATTGCAGTCTAAGCCTTTATACGCATATCGCGCATAGGGTACCTCAAAACTTTCCCAGCACTTTGCCTTCAAGATAGCATGCAAGGTATCCATCTGCTTATCATCGAGCTTAAGCGTATAGATCGCTAACTTCTTAGGAGCTTCTTCTTGCTCTGTTTTTTTCTTAGGCATGAACCCTATTATAGCCTCAAAATTAGAAGAAAAGGGCAAGCATGGAGCGTAAGCTAATATAAGCTAATTAGAGACTTGCATGAATCCCAAGAAATCACAGCGATAGCTGTACGTGATCTCAAAGGATACCTCCAGTGAACTCATCGCATCTAAAAAGGCATTCCAAGAAGCCCTTTTAGGCTGGTATAGCGTACATAAACGGGATCTACCGTGGCGCACAGAACCTACCCTTTATAAAACAGTTTTAAGTGAGTTTATGCTTCAGCAAACTCAGATTAAAACAGCCTTACCTTACTTTCATCGGTGGCTAAAAGAACTCCCTGATTTTGAAGCTCTCGCAAAGGCAACTCCTGAAAAAGTATTAAAACTCTGGGAAGGTTTAGGCTACTACACGAGGTGCAGAAATATTCACCGCTTAGCTAAGGCCTTGGTGAGTTTGGATAAGATTCCGCAAACGGTTGAAGCATGGTTAGAATTACCAGGTGTAGGACCCTACACAGCAGCAGCGATTACAAGTATCAGTTTTCATGTACCCCAAGCCTGCGTTGATGGAAATGTGGTACGCATTTTATCTCGGCTTACAGCAACAGACAAAGAATTTACCGATAGCGCTACGGCTTCTAAATATTTTAATTCCTTAGCTCAGGATTTAGTAAATTCAAAAAATCCTGGGGATCATAATCAAGCGATGATGGAATTAGGAGCAACTCTCTGCTCGAGAACAAATCCTCAGTGCCTTCTTTGTCCTGTAAAAAAATTCTGCAAAGCTTCAAAAGAAAATCCTGAAGCGTATCCACGTTTCACAGCTAAAAAAATTGAGAAAAAAGAAGTCGTTCGGCTGTGGTGTATTAAAGATAACAAAATTCTACTTCATAAAATTACGGCTAGTGCAAAACGCTTATCCGGAATTCATGAGCTTCCTAGCCTAGAAGAATCCAAGCTTTCCAAAGACAGCCTAGTAAAAAGTCATTTCATTAAGTCGAAGGTAAGAACGATTACTCGGTTTCAAATTACGGAAGCTATCTATCGCCATACCTGGACAACTAAAACACTGCCTGCTGACTTTGTCTGGGTACCGCTTGATAAAATTTCTACGATTACCCTATCCGGACCTCACAAGCGCTGGATTGTAGAACTGCTCAAACAATAAAAAATCCCCCTGCGTTTAAACAGGAGGACTTAGGACTAAAGTGATTGAAAGCTAGCTTAGCTATCGTAGCGGCGGCGTAGCATCGCGGTGAAGGCCATAACCTTCTCTTTACGGCGACGCTTTTCGCATGGCTTTTCATAGTAACGCTTTGCGCGAACACCTTTGATGATGTTCTCGCGGTCGAGCTTCTTTTTCATGCGGCGTAATGCGCGGTCGATTGGCTCGTTCTTACGAATTTTGATTTCGATGGACATGGTTCAACTGGACGATTTCAGGTGTTAAAAGGTTCATTAGGTAGCCCAAAAGCGACGCAGTCAAATGGTTTTTATTAGTGTGGTTTAACACTTGCACGGCTCTACTCTCATGCTTGGCTGGTAGATGTGTCGTCCGTAGATAAAAATTTCGTCCATCTCCACGTCCATAGCGACTACAGCTTACTAGACGGGGCATGCCGAATTGATAGGCTAACTGATAAAGCCGTTCAACTCGGAATGAAGGCTATTGCCTTGACGGACCATGGTAACTTGTTCGGAGCCATAGACTTCTACAACACAGCTAAAGCCAAAGGAATTAAGCCCATTATCGGCTGTGAGCTCTATTTAGTGGAAGGTTCTAGGACAGAACGCCATGGAAGAAGCGATGAAGGTAAGTCTATTTTCCACCTTGGCCTAGTCGCCAAGAACATGAAAGGCTACCAAAACTTACTTAAGTTAGTGTCAGACGCTCACTTAAAAGGTTTTTATTATAAGCCTAGAACCGATTTTGCCACTTTGTCTCAGTATTCTGAGGGTTTAATTGGGTTCACCGGCTGCCTAGCCTCCCTCGTTCCCTATCATTTAATGAATGACCGCTGGGATGAGGCAAGGAAGGCCTGTGCTAAGTTTGTCGATATCTTTGGCCGGGAAAACTATTTTGTCGAAATCCAGGATCACGGTATCAGCGAGCAAAAGAAAATTATCCCCCTTTTATTAAAACTCGCCGAAGAATTTAAATTAAAAGTCGTTTGCTCAAACGATGTTCACTACGTCAATGCTACGGATGCAGGTCCGCATGACGCCATGCTATGTATTCAGACTGGCGCTAAGCTCGAAGACAAAGAGCGCATGCATTTCAGCACGGAGGAATTTTATCTTAAGTCGCGTGAAGAAATGGAACGCCTCTTTATTGAGGTACCTGAGTCAGTCATCAACACGCAAGCAGTCGCAGAAATGTGCGACATCTCAATTCCCTTTCCTAAAGGAAGTGAACGTTACCCTAAGTATCCACTACCACCAGAACTGAAAGGTGATCGCTTAGATTACTTACGTACGCTTTGTTTAGAGGGATTAAAAAAGCGCTACAACGTAACCTACAACAAAGAGGCGGCAGAAGGCAGTTTACAAAAAACCCTCTCTGATCGTTTAGATTTCGAACTCAGTGTTATTTCTAAAACAGGGTTTATCGACTACTTCTTAGTCGTTTGGGATTTTATTGCGTGGGCTAAATCTCAAGGCATCCCTGTCGGCCCTGGTCGTGGTTCTGGTGCTGGCTGTATTGTTGCATACGTTTTAGGGATTACCAATCTTGATCCCCTCCGGTTTAAATTACTCTTCGAGCGTTTCTTAAATCCAGAGCGTGTATCACCTCCTGACTTTGATATCGATTTTTGTATGCGCCGCCGCGGCGAAGTTATCGATTACGTACGTAAAAAATACGGTGACCAGTGTGTAGCTAATATTATTACCTACGGCACCATGGGAGCGAAGATGGTAATTCGCGACGTTGCACGCGTACACAATGTACCCTTTGCAGACGCAGACCGTTTAGCAAAAATGATTCCGGATGAGCTGAACATTTCTCTCACCGATGCTGTTACTAAATCCGCAGAATTAAGAACGGAAGTTACCAATAACCCCGTCGCAAAGAAAATTTTTGAAGAAGCAACCGTACTCGAAGGTATGGTGCGTAACACCGGTAAACACGCAGCCGGCATCATCATCACGGACCAACCGCTTGATGAATTCGTCCCGCTTACACTTCAAGAAGGAGATGTCACCGTTCAGTTCGATATGAATGCAGTAGGTAAATTAGGCCTACTGAAGATGGACTTTTTAGGACTGAAGACATTAACCGTCATTGCTGATGCGGTTGATAATATACGACGTACCGTAAATCCCCAATTTGATATCGAGACAATTCCCTTTGATGACGCAAAGACCTTTGCCCTTTTAACATCGGGTAAAACAACGGGTGTATTCCAATTGGAATCTGGCGGTATGCAAAATCTTTGCCGTCAGTTAGGTCTCTCCTCAATTGACGAAATTATCGCTCTCATTGCTTTGTATCGTCCAGGTCCTATGGACTGGATACCGGATTATATTCGCGGTAAAAAAGATCCTAGTACGGTTACTTTCCCACATCCACTCTTAGAAGAAGTCTGCCGTGAAACATACGGCGTCATGGTGTACCAAGAGCAGGTCATGGAAGCAGCTAAAGTCATTGCAGGCTATACCTTAGGCGGTGCAGATATGTTACGTAGGGCCATGGGTAAGAAGGACGCAGACGCCATGGCTAAGGAAAGAACCAAGTTCGTTGAAGGTGCAGCTAAGTTGCACGGCATTGATAGCAAAGTAGCGAACGCGATTTTCGATATCTTAAATAAATTCGCGGGTTACGGTTTCAATAAATCGCACTCTGCAGCCTATGCTATTTTAAGTTATCAAACTGGATTTTTAAAAGCTAACTACCCTGTTCAGTTCATGGCAGCAATGCTTAGTGCCGAACTTGGTAACGCAGATAAAGTGTCACACTTCGTTGCCGATTGTAGTGCAACGGGCATTCAAGTGCTAGGTCCCGATGTTAACGAATCACGCGAAGCCTTTACTCCAGTTGGAAATAAAATTCGTTTCGGATTAGCGGGTATCAAAGGTGTAGGTGAATTAGCAGCAAAACGTATTATTGAAGAGAGAGAAAAAAATGGTCCTTACAAAGACTTTGATGATCTGCTCTTACGCGTAGATGGCCGTGCAGTAAATAAGCGCGTTTTAGAAAATTTAGCAGCAACAGGTGCATTCGATTTTAGTAAAGAGGACCCATCGCTTCTTTTTAACCGAATTGATGACGCCTTAAATGCGCTCAGTGAACTCCAACGTAAATACCCTGCACTGAAAAAAGATTCAGGAACACAAAAGACAGAAAAGAAAGTAGAGGCTATGCTTTTTGATTTTGTCGATACGCCTGCTGAAGCTCCTGAACTTCCTCGTCTTGCCAAAGAATACGCAGAAATTTTAAAGCATACAAAAAAGAACGTAGACCGTGGTACTACGGCACGAAGCGAAGATGATGCATTCTTTGGCATTTCGGATGGACCATCTAAAAAAGCTAAAAATGTAGCGACTCCTACCCCTGAGCGTAAATTAACTCAGGCAAATCGCCTTCTCTATGAGAAGGAGCTACTGGGATTCTATATTTCTGGACACCCACTCGATCCTTATAAAGGAATCACGGATGCCTTAGATACGTTTGCCCCTGATGTCCTGACTCAACAAGCCGGGAAAACCGAATTCAGACTCTGCGGTATTGTTGGCTCCATCGCGAAACGATTATCTAAAAAAGACAATAGACCGTGGGCCTCTTTCAATCTGACGACTCGTAAGGCTACGATTGCACTCAACATGTTTGCTGATGCCTACGCAGCCTATGGCTCGATCTTAGCAGAAAACGCAACCGTTGTCGTTGCAGGAAATATCATCGCAGGAACCGACGGTGCACGCGTAAACGTTAAAGAATGCTATGCTCTCGATAACTACGTTGCCTCACAAATTAAGAAAGTCACCTGGCTATTAAAACCAGAAGATCCTAAAGCACCTGAATTTTTAAATCTGTTAAGAAATACGGTTGATAAAGAGACTGGTGAAACACGCCTAGAATTCGCGTTTCTTTTTCCTGATAGAGCGACACCCGTTGCTGAAGTAAGCTCCGCTTTGTCTTGGAAAATTAATGCTCAAGCATTTCAAAAATTGCGCGAACACTCGGCCGTCGCTGGCGTACAGTTCGAAGCACGTAAACTCGAACTCAAACAGGAGAAATCCTGGTCTCGTAAAAAATGAACCAACGCACGATCTCACACGCAGCTCAAATTGTATCTAATACAACTGCAGATGTTCCAGCCGACATGGCGCTTAAACGCTATTTCGTAGAAAAACATTTTCTGAATGCAACGGAACGCCGTGATATTAGTCACGCTGTATTCGCTTACTACCGCTGGTTTGGTTGGCTGGATTCAAAAAAGAGTCGTCCTTCCCAAATCGAAAAAGCGATCGAATTAAACACAGGCTACATAAACGATAAAAAATCAGTTAAGGAACAAGCGATTACTGCCCTATCCGTTCCAGCTTGGTTAAAAGACGAAATGCCTGTAACGCCTGAATTTGTTCGTCAGTTACAAGCTGAACCAACCTTATGGCTTAGAGCTCGACCCAACAAAGCTTCTGACCTCAAAGCCGCTCTGGGTGACTGCGCTCAAACTCCGTTCTCTCAAGACGCACTTCAGTACCTAGGAACACGCGATTTATTTTTATCGCCGAGTTTTAAAAACGGTGACTTTCAAATTCAGGATTTATCCTCACAACTCGTCAGTGTGATCGCTTCTCCAAAACCAGGTGAAACGTGGTGGGATGTTTGCTCTGGCGAAGGTGGAAAAACCTTACATCTTGCAGACCTACTCCAAAATAAAGGTGTAGTATGGGCAACTGATCGCTCCCTAAGACGCTTAGAAGTTCTTAAAACACGCACAAAGCGTGCAAAAATATTTAACTACCGCACAAAGCCGTGGGAAGGTGGCGTACTCATCAAGGATCCAAAAAATCCTGAGGTATCGCACTTAGGAAAACTGCCATTCAAAACCTTGTGTGATGGCATTTTACTCGATGCGCCTTGTTCTGGTGTAGGCACCTGGAGACGTAATCCGCACGCACGTTGGACCCTCACTCAGAACGATATTAAAGAACTTTCTGAGATACAAAAGAGACTCTTAAAGCAAGTTTCTAGTCTAGTAAAACCTGGTGGATTACTCGTGTACGCCGTCTGCACACTCACAACCAAAGAAACTACGGAGGTTTTTGAGCATTTCACTGCGGAAAACCCAGATTTCGTACCTGAATTAAAGACCGTTGATTCACTGCCTAGTGATCCACTCTCTAAACCAGGAAGTCTCTTTTTATGGCCTCAGACACTCAATGCCAATGGCATGTATGTGGCTACTTGGCGTAGACAAAAGAAGTAGCCTGAGAAGGCGAGTTGCTTGCAACGGAAGTGAAGTCACTCTAGGCTTAATTTCATGTTAGCTGCATTAACCGACCGAGAATGGATGTGGGCTGCTGGTGGATTATACCTCTTAGGTTTAATTCTAGGCACAACGTCTTTAATCAAAGGAGGTAAACCATCGGGTTTACTTATTTATATCGTTATCTTGGTAGGTTATGCCTTGCAGCTGATGGGGCTTGGTTTACGCGGAAAAGTAGTTGGTGGATGCCCACTGGGTAATTCGTTCGAAATATTTCAATTTACGGCATGGTCAGCTATCTCGCTGTACCTTATCATTGGGGTTACCTTTCGCTCAAGTCTCCTCGGTTATTTTACTTCCTGTTTAGCAGCGGCCTTAACCTTAAGTTCTCTTCTGATTCCCGAATTTGATGCAACGAGACGTGCACACATTTTTGGTAACAACCCATGGATTGAATTTCATGCTGCGATCGCACTCTTTAGTTACGGCGTATTTGCGTTGTTAGCACTCACCTCTGCCTTATACCTGCTTAGGCTTTACTCGCTAAAATCAAAAAAGATTGGTGGATGGTTTTCGTTTCTACCCTCTGCTATAGATCTAGATCAAATAGGCCTACGTTTACTTATTTCTGGAGTTCTTATCTTAGCCTTATCCCTCATTGTTGGTTCGGTTTATTGGAGTCATGATTTTCAAAGCGTAAGCCGTTTTAAATTAATTGTGACCTGCAGTGTATGGTTAGCTTATCTCGTAGCACTTCTTCTTAGATTACGCGGTATACTCATTGCAAAACGGTTTGGTTGGACGGGTATTCTCTTATTTGCAGCAGCACTCATTTCACTTTGGCCTGTGGATTCTAGCCGTCACACTGCGCCACAAACCACACCTACCCACCAAGCTCATCCATGAAATCCCCGGATATTTTTGTTATCGGGGCAAATCATCATAGAGCTCCGATAGAAGTACGTGAAAAGCTCGCTTTAGCAGCTAAACATGAAGATGCGCTACTCGCTGAACTCAGAGCGATTGAAGGTCTTCGTGAACTCGCTGTGGTTAATACCTGTAACCGTATCGAATTCTACGGTGTAGGTGATTCCGAACATATCGCTCACCAAGTAACCGAGGCCTTTTGTAAACAACAGGCATTCGAAGTAAGTGAATTCGAAACCTTCCGCTTAAGCTTAAAGGGTAAAGACGCCGTTCAACATTTAGCAGAAGTAGCCGCGGGACTTGATTCCCAGATGCTTGGTGAAACTGAAATTTTCGGCCAAATTAAAGAGGCATATGCTAATGCCCAGAGCCGTAAATCCACGGGGCCTATACTCAATCGAATTTTCCAAAAGATCTTTCAGGCTGCAAAACACGTTCGCAGTAATACGAAGATTACCGTCGGACAAGTAAGTATCGCTAATGTAGCAGTAGAATTAGCGCTTAATATTTTCGGCCAACTCAAAGATACCCGTATTCTTTTATTAGGTGCAGGTGATATCGGTGAAAAAACGGCAAAGGCGTTTCAAAGTCGCGGAGCACTCGCTCTCACAGTATCAAACCGTGGATTCGAAAAAGCCCTCCATATAGCAACCGAACTTGGTGCCTCTGCCCTGCCATTTGATCAAAAAGATGCACGACTTTCTGAGTTTGATGTTGTTGTCTGTTCTACCTCAGCACCGGATGTTATTTTAACTAAAGAATCGGTACAACTTGCTATGAAGAAACGCCCAACACGGCCTCTCTTCTTAATTGATTTGGCACTTCCTCGAGATGTGGATTCTGAAGTCAGTACCTTACAAAACGTTTTCGTATACAACTTAGATGATTTAGCAAAAATTGCTGACGAAAACCGTGCATCCCGTGAGGCAGAAATTAAAACCTGTAAAAACTTACTCGGTGAAAAAGTAGAAAACTTGTGGAATCATATCGAGCCACAGTTAAAAAAGCCTGAAGAAAAAGCTCCGAGCGAGTAATAGTCTAGCTACTAGGCATTCATATGGCCACTGAGCCATTCTACAGCACTTGAACCAATAGGCTGAGCAAGTGCCTCTCGTAGCATCTTTGCTCTACTTAATGTAGCATTAATCCGAGAATCACTGGTTAAACATGCATTTAACTCATCTGCTAAAGCCTCCTTCGTTGCCACCGCTTGTATGTACTCTGGGTACATCGTTTCTTTCAGAAGCAGGTTAGCGAGACCAATGTGCTTAACTCGAACAAGCAGTTTGCCGAGTAGATACGTTAGTGGATCAATTTTAAACGCAATCGCACCTGGTATACCTGCTAATGCACAGTGAACCGATATGGTACCGCTACTCATGAGAACTGCAGAGGCAGCCTGAGGACCATCGTAGGCTTTCTCACTGAATGGTTTAAAGGTAACGTTAGATACCCCTAAATTGTTAGCTATCTCTTTCATCTGTTCTCCAATCACTTCACTTGGATAAAGAACGACTGCTGAAGATGCTTGAGAGGCTTTATAGGCACTTAAGAGTACTGGAAATAGCCGTGCTACCGCGGGCTTTCTACTCCCTGGTAAGATAAGGACTGGACCCTTGGGATCATAGCTAACCGGTGGCCTATAATCGGAAGCGGTAAAAGGATGGCCTACAAAAGTTACGGACAAATCAGTGTCGTCATAACACGCTTTCTCAAAAGGGAATATAACGCCTAAGGAATCGATTGATTGCGCAATTAAAAAGCGGCGATTTGCCCTAGATGCCCAAATTTGCGGGCTCACATAATACAGGGTTTTAATTTTGCCCCATCCTTTGCGACTTAAGCCTTTTTTTCTTAGCGCATTTGCCATCCGAATATTGAAACCACCGTAATCAACAAAGAGAACAGTCTTTGGCTTATAGGTTTCTATCCACTTAAGGGTTTCATTAAAGAGAGGTTTAAAAAACGACTGATAGCGTTTTAAGACTTCAATATATCCAATCACGGAAGAGCCTGTCACATCACACAAAAGCTCAGCCCCCGCCTGTTTAAGAGCAGGTCCACCAATAGCAGCTACGTTGAGTGACGGGGATCTTTGAAGCAGCTGCGAAATAACACGCGCTGCGTTTAAATCTCCTGAATGTTCTCCGGCAATAACGAGCAAATCAACACTCCCCTTACTTGGCGCAGGAAAGTGAAGTGATGTTTCGTTAGCCATAGGAAAGACGACTAGCGTACTTGTGCCTTCTTGATCTGATCGGTAATCGTAAGCGCAACTTCTAAAGCCGTTTTACCCATCTGGGCATTTACTTTAGGCTGCTTCGATTGAATCACACTACTTGTGAAATGAGCTAACTCCAAAGCAAGCGGTTCACCTTTTTCGATCGGAATTTCGTGTACAGGAATGGATGAATAGTCCCCTGCTTTGGCTAATCCTATTTTCATCTTAACGCCGTAAGCGATGATATCACTCTTTCTGACCAGATGACCGCCCTGATTCATAAAATCAAGCGAGAGATAGGCATCGTCTTGAAAGATTCTAATCTCACGTGCTTTCTTTAATGAAATACGGCTCGCATTCAGATTTGCTACACATCCATTTTCAAATTCAAGACGAGCATTGGCGATATCTTCTGTCTTAGAGAGCACCTTAACACCAACGCTATCGATACGTTTAAGAGGTGACTTCACGAGTGCTAAGACAATTCCAATATCGTGAATCATTAAGTCTAAAACGACACCAACTTCTGTTCCACGGAGTTGATACGGAGCAAGACGCTCGGAAGTAATAAACTGCGGATGATTAGCTTCTTTTTCTAAGAATGCCATCACTGGATTAAAATGTTCGATATGCCCTACCTGAACAATACGGTTATTTTCTTTCGCTACTGCGAGAACGCGTTCCGCTTCTTCAAGGGATGCACAAATAGGTTTTTCGATCAGTAAGTGACACCCTTTTTGTAGCAAAGGAATAGCAACCTCTGCATGTAAATCTGTAGGTACAACGACAGATACAGCTTCACACGCACTGCCCAATGCTTCTATCGAATCAAACACCATGCAATTGTGAAGCTTAGCGATTTCCGCAGCACGTTTGCTATCACGGTCATAAACGCCCACAAGTTCAGCACTAGGAAGCTGAGCATAAATACGTGCATGATGCTGACCTAACGAGCCAACACCTGCTACACCGCACTTTATCTTGGGACTTGCCATAGCTAAAACGATGAAGGCTTATGCGATTCTCGCAAACTTGAAATATGCCTTTTTCAGACTAGATCTCAGTCAAAATACCCTGCTTTAGGATAAGTTTCCGTTCCGTACGGGAAGCATGATTAGGATTATGGGTCACTAATATAAGACTCGTTTTCATATCCCGGCACAAATCAAGGAGCAGTGTGATAACAGCGTCTCCGGTTTGTTCATCTAAGTTTCCTGTTGGCTCATCTGCGACGATAAGCTTTGGGAAATTCATGAGAGAGCGAGCAACCGCTACACGCTGACATTCACCACCGGATAATTGGGAAGGCAAATGGTGAGACCTCTCAGTAAGTCCCACTTTTGAAAGTAACATGTCTGCTCTGAGAAGAGCCGCTGTATCAAGACCACCCTGAATGCGCTTCGCCATCAGCACATTCTCCCGTGCGGTTAATTCTGGAATGAGATAAAAGGCCTGAAATACCATGCCTAAATAACCAGACTTACGTACAAGGGATGGATCTGTATGCGTACCCCACGAGATCGTTCCTGCATCTTGCGAATCTAAACCCGCAAGCAAATGAAGCAGCGTTGATTTACCAGAGCCTGATTCACCGCGAATACTCAAGGTCTGACCTTCATAGACTGTGAGATCAACACCACGTAAAACGTCTAAGGTGCGATCGCCACTTAGATAGCTTTTTTTAAGCGCGTTAGCAACTAAGACGGTATTACTCATTGCGAAGCGCCTCCACCGGTTTAAGTCTTGCTGCAATAAAGGCAGGGATAAGTCCTGCGAGTGTCGAAAGTACAATTGCTGACACAACGATGATCACTAAATCGGAAAATGCCGTATGAGCAGGCATTTCACTGAATTGATAAAATCTCTCTAAGACAGCTTGGCTGCCAGTGAAGCGTGTAATGAGTAAAACAACATCGTTTCTAAAATGAAGAAACGTAAAACCTAAAACGAGGCCGAAGATCGTTCCTACAATACCGATACTTACGCCTTGAAAACAAAAACACAGTGCAATTTGTCTACGTGTTGCCCCAAGTGCATTGAGTAGTCCTATCTCGCGCGTCTTCTTCAGTACTAAGACAAGTAACAGACTCATCGTTAAAAAGGCTGCCACAATCACAACCGCGAGAAGAATCACCGTCATGATATTCTTCTCAAGCTGGAGAACCCACAAAAATTCTTGATTTAATTCTGACCATGAACGTGCTCTAAGACCTGGAGTATAAGGAACAAGTTTTGGCGCCTCTTTTTCTAGAACATCATTAATACGCTGAGTGACTTGATCAGCATCTTGATTCGGTGAAATACGTACATTAATTCCGTGCACACCCTGCCCTAGTCCATAGAGCTGCTGCATACGTCTTAAGGTTACTATAACCGTTGAACTATCTAACTGCTGATGTCCGATCTCAAAAATTCCGATCACTTTAAGTTCTGTAGGAAGTAGCACCTCATCTTGACCCTTAGCTACTTCCAGCATGAGTGGCGTGTAAATCTGCACTAAGTCTCCTACCCGTGCTCCCAGCGATAAGGCTAGTTGAGAACTAAGAATCACAGCATCATCATCCAAATCCTGAAGTGAACCTTGAATAATATAACGGTTAAGCGGAATCACTTTACCGACACTTCGCATATCGAGCCCCTGGATCGAAGGGAATGAAGGCTTTTGATCCTTCTCTAACATTACAACTCCCTGAGCAAAGGAACTCGAAGCTTCAACTCCAGGAACTGTATTAATCAGTTTTTCTACCGCCTTAGAATCTTGGATAAAACCCGAAGCACGCACCTGCAAATCACCCTGGGTATCAACGATTTTTTGGCGAATTTCGTACCTAAAACCACCCATCACACTCATGACTACAATCAGTAGCATGACGCCAAGTGCCACACTTACCGTGGATATCACAGTAAAGAAGAGTCTCTGCCCAGAGGAGAAGAGCTGCTTTAATGCGAGATAAAGATACCAAGGCATGCGGTTAAAAAAGAAGAGCCAAAAGTCTTACAACTTTCGGCTCTTCATGCAAACTTCCAAAGTATGCTTTTTAAGGCTTAAGAAGCCTCAATCTTTGCTGGTTCCATCTTAGGAGCAAGTAAATGGATAAATACTAGCGCTAGAATATAAGCTACAGAGGGAGCAATGAATACTGGTAGATAGTGTGTAGATGAAGCAGATAAGATTTTACCTACGTAGAATGAGAAGAAGATTGAAACTACGGATGCAATCATAGCTCCTAGGCCTGTTACGGAAGCAACAACCCTACGTGGGAACATATCTGATGTTAAATTAAAGGCATTAGCAGACCATGCTTGGTGACCAGAAGCAGCGAGTGTAATAAGTGCTACTGCTACCCAAACATTATCGGTAATAGCTGCAAAGAACACAGGCATTACACAGCATGCACAAATAAACATCGTTGTTTTACGAGCAAAGTTTGTCGTACGACCTTGTGACATGAAACGTCCTGATAACCAACCACCAGCAATACTGCCAATCGATGAAATAACGTAGATACACAGTACTGGGATAGCACGTTGTTTAGCATCCATGTGGAAGCGATCAGCAAAAAATAACGGAGCTCCAAATAAATAGAACCACCACATACAATCCGTCATACCCTTAGCTACTGCATAGGCCCATGTTTGACGGTGAGGAAGAAGCTTTACCCAAGGAATTTTAACCGTTGGTTCTGGTGGTTCGCTACGAATATAAGCTAATTCTTCAGCTGATACCTTAGGATGATCTTCTGGGCGTTTATAAATCGCTAACCAGGCAAATATCCAACCTAAGTCGATTACACCGTTAATAAGAAATGCACCGCGCCAACCAATAGGATGACCGCCAATCGAAATCTTAGCAAAAATCGGAAGTAAAAATCCGATCGCTACAGGAACAATCAGTCCGCCGACATTAGATCCTGAATTAAAAAGACCCGTAGCATAAGCACGTTCTTTTTTAGGAAACCATTCAGCAACGGTTTTGATACAGGCAGGAAAATTACCGCCTTCACCTAAACCTAAAAGCGTACGAACAACGAAGAATCCAGCCAATGAAGTAACAAGCGAGTGACTCAGTGATGCAAGACCCCAGAACGCTACTGCTAAAACAAAGCCTAAACGTAGTCCGAGTAAATCAATCATGCGTCCACTGACCATTAAGCTTAATGCATAAGCTCCTTGGAAGAACATCGTCATCATCCAATAGTCATGTGTCGACCAATTGAATTCTTTTTGTAATTCAGGAGCTAGATTACTAAATACACTGCGATCAATGTAGTTAGCGGTTGTTACCCAGAATAAAAGTCCGCATATAACCCAGCGGTAGCTACTTTTTTCAGGGCGAGTCGTTGAAGATGCCTGCATAATAAGAAGGGATTTGTCTAAAGTTGGGGTTACAAAACAATACCTAAGCAATCAAAACCAAGAAATAAGTTTTGTCACTCAAAAGAAGCTAGAAAAGAGATTAAGCATTACCACCCGGGCGAAGCTGAGGGAATAAGATCACATCACGTATACTCTCTGCTTCTGTAAGCAGGATACATAAGCGGTCAATTCCAACCCCCATACCACCGGCTGG
>Ga0207956_1000073_pt1 | contig 35392 bp, 56 predicted proteins | sample CryBogCBE25Jul07_FD_184580 | JGI IMG/M metagenome (GOLD analysis project Ga0207956, IMG submission 184580) | Freshwater microbial communities from Crystal Bog, Wisconsin, USA - CBE25Jul07 (SPAdes) (version 2) | ecosystem: Environmental > Aquatic > Freshwater > Lake | place: Crystal Bog...
TGGTGGAACTGATCGCTCTTAGGAATGAGATAGAAGCCAATGACAAGCCGTAAATATTGGAAAACACTAGCTGAAGACGAAGCGCAACTCTGCATAAATCAAAATATCGTAATTGCTGGCGCTATGCAGGCGATTATACATATTTTTGAGCGGATGAAAGAACCCGAATTATATCTCGCAGACGGCTATGATTATGCCGACGCGCTGGCAACTCTGCGAGATATGACTCCGAAAGTAACTCCACGCGCGATTGCAGACGTGCATGAAGTGTTTGCCGACAAGTTTAATGTTGACCAGCGCGAGGATCAGCCGTAATTTTGCTTCGTCGATGTTTCCTCTCCGTAAACTTGCCCCCGGTCGCTATCCGGGGGTTTTTTTTGCCTACACGCTCTGAAGCCCCTCAGAGGCCCATAGAGGGCTTTTCACTTCTCTCCGGTATCATCATACCAGCGCCGCCCCGCACCCGGCTCTACGCGCTCCTCTGCGGCTATAAACGGTACGATGGTGGGCGCTTGACCACGTAACAGGCTTACGAGGTTCGCCTTGCCTCTTGGGAGAAAGCCCTCGGTTTTTCGCTTTGTGTAGTACGCGAGCCATTTGTGGTCCAGGTCAGTCCAGCCCGCCATCCTCTCGTCCGTCAATGCGTGCGCGGTATCCGGGTTTTCTCGAAGCCAATGCCCGATTGCCGATTGAAGATCGGCATAACTGGGAACGATGGTCCGGCGCTTGGCTGTGGCGACAGCGTCCAAGCAACTCCTCGACTGCCAGACTCTATCCGGCACATCGAGCATCTTGACCATGCCCGTGAGAGCCTCAACCGCTTGCTCCTGGCGATCCGGCTGGACCATTTGAGCAAGCTTGGCGATCCAACGCGCTTTATCCGGTGTCATGCGGTCCACCCTTCGAATTCATCTTCTGATTTTTGAATTACGCGGGCCATGCGGGCTTCGAGGCTGTTGTCCAGCGGTTCATCGGCCCACCGCTCGCCGTTTAGCCAAGTAGCCGGGTATGGCGTATATTTTTCCGATCCTGTCCACGCATAACCCTCGCAGGCCTTCACGATGGTACTGGCTGAAGTTTTGGTGACGGCCACATTCCAGGCTTTGCGGGCCTGACCTTTGCCGATCTTACGCGGATAAGCAGCCCAGAAATCCTCAAACCCGTCAGGCTCCACAATCACACTCAGCGAGCGCGAGCGAGTGGGGGATATAGGGGGTTTTCTTATGCTTCTTTCTAGCTGTGATTGTAGCTGTGACTGTGACTGTGATTGGCTAGCCTCCTGCTGGCAATCTGCTAGCGGCTTGCTATAACGCTGCTGTGCTCTTGCTATACCTCCTGCTACCCTGATATCTCGAATTTTCAATGCCTTAGCTAGTTCCAAGTCTATCCGCTTGTGAGTGAGCGTCCCATTTTCGGCGTGAAAGAAATCGCGCACTGTTTTTGATACTTTGAGCCACCGTTTGCCCAATCGGGTGATGCTGGCAAGACGCGTGTCATCGTCAGGCAAGCCTCCAGTCCGCCAGTAGTGCATGATTAGTAAAAGATAAGCCCCATGCTCATCGGTGGATAAATGGCCGGTGTCCGCTAGGTAGTCAGCAACGTACAGAGGCATCCACGGTGTCGCGCTCATGCATCATCCCTAGCCTCATCCTCGATACGCTCACGTTCAAGGAACGCCCGCAGCGCAACGCGGACTAAGCTAGAAACCGTCCGATCCTCGCGCTTTGCAATCTCCGTCAAACCGTCGAGCAACTCCGTCGGCACGATAATCGACATGGTTTTTTGCATAATGACCTCTTTTCCTGTTGTGGAGCGTGTTTCTATCATATCGCCTATTGACCGCGCAACCCGAGCATGAGATTATTTGTTTGCCAATCCTGGCGAATGCGGGAACACTCCAATGCGAACGCTCTACAAAAATACGATTAGCGAGCACAAAAACCTCACATATTTTGCCGTCGAGGTGGACAAAAAAAACCTGTACATCAGCACCACGATCGAACAAGAGGGTCATCCCGGCTGTTTGATGGTGTTGGACTTGCCTTTGTGGATGGCTCGTGAAATCCGCGCGGCACTTGACGAATTAGACGGTGGCGAATGACGCACCGCAAAACATTACTTCACTTAGCCCGTCAGTTGTCTGGCGGGATTGATGCGGGCGAATACCGGCGCTTGCCGGTGCGCTCAATTCGTAACCTGCGGTCTATCGCTCTCCAACTGGAGCAGCTTGCCGCACTCATCTGCATAGATCACGAACCTGAGCCTGTTAAACGCTCGTGGTGGAGGATTTGGTAATGCCGTCTGTTGTTTTGCAGCATAGTCGCTTGATCCTGACGCATCTTGTCGAAGGCGACATTTTTTGTCTCAGCACCATGCACCACGCGCACGATATGACGCTGAGGTTTAAGCGCGAGCAGGCGCAAGAGCTATCTGACTTGCTTAAAGGTTTTTTGGAGAAAGATCATGGATGATTTTGGTGAATTGAGCCGGAATTCGGCTTGGTGGTCAACCGACTGCCGCCGGGACGTGAACGGGGAAACTGTCGAAGTCATCTTGGAGAAACAAAATCTTCGGCGCCGCAATCCGACCTGGGAACTGCCGGAGCGGCAGCAGGAGGCAATGCGGATGGGCCTGTTCATGCAGCCGCACATTGCGCGGTTGTTTGAAGACAAGCACAAGCTGCGCGTCAAAGAGTTTGACGTGTCTTTGACGCATCCAAGCGAGACGTGGATGAAGTCCCACTTCGACTATATCACTGAAGACCAGCGCGCCTTGGTGGAGTGCAAAAACTATAATCATGCGGCAGCGCACAAGTTTAGTGAGGACGGTGAACCTGTTCGTATTCCTGCGGCAGATATGGTGCAGTGCATCCACGAAGCCTGCGTTGCTGGCGTCGGCACCGTTTATTTAGCGGTGCTGTTTGGCGGTCAGCATTTTCGCACGTTCAGGATCGACGTAACTGATGAAATGCGCGTTGAGCACATTAAACACTACGCGACGTTATGGGCACATGTGCAACAAGGGACGCTCCCAGCCCCCCAAACCAGCAATGACGCCCGGTTGGCGTGGCCGCAGGACAATGGCGACTGCGTATTGGCTAGCGCGGAATGCGAACAGATCGTGGAGCAATTTAAGACGATTAAAACACAACGCAAAACGCTCGAAGATCAAGAGGAGCAGATTGCTGCTTATCTTCAAACCTCTATGGGCAATGCCAGCGAAATCCGCACGATTGATGGCCGCACTTTGGTCACTTGGAAAGCAGCAAAACCCACAAAAACACTTGATACCGCGTTGTTTAAATCGACAATGCCTGATACTTATAACAAGTTCATCGTTGAACGCGCCGGTTCTCGGCGTCTTATCGTTAAATAGGGGCGAATCATGACAGATTGGAAAGATGTTTACGTCGTGGATACTAAAATCCCTGCGCGGGCGAAAAATGCGATGGTGGCTGAATTTGGTGATGCTGTCACGCTGGGCGACGTAGCCGACATGCCGCTTGGAGAGCTTCGCCGCTTGAAGGGGGTGGGTGCGGCCGCAGTGCAGCGCGTTGTGGATGTTGTTGCCGACGTTATTCGGGGGAACAAGCCCCGATCCGGGATGAGCATTTTTGACGCAGCGATGGAAAAGGTTGAAGCAGATGAGTAACGCACTCATCCCTGTTGGTGAAATGCGGCAAATGGCTCTTGCCGTTGCCAAGAGCGGTTTGTTTGGCATTAAAACCGAGGATCAGGCGCTGGCTTTGATGCTCATCGCGCAAGGCGAAGGTCTGCACCCAGCGATTGCTGCTCGTGACTATCACGTTATCCAGGGTAGGCCTGCGCTTAAAGCGGATGCGATGCTGGCCCGTTTTCAAAATGCAGGCGGCAAGGTGGAATGGAAGACCTACACCGACCAGCAAGTGACGGGCGTGTTTACGCACCCACAAGGCGGCAGTCTCGAACTAACCTGGACGATAAAGCAGGCACACGCAATCGGGCTGGCAGGCAAGGATAACTGGAACAAATACCCCAGGGCCATGCTGCGTTCGCGCTGCATCTCGGAAGGTATCCGAACGGTCTATCCGGGCTGCATTGTCGGAACATACACCGAGGAGGAGGTGGAAAGCTTTTCACCGGCTCTGACGCCAGCCCCTGCCTCTATGCCAGCTTTGGCAGCCCCGGTTGCATCGCCCGACGATTTTCCACTTTATCTTCCAGGTGGGAAACTCCACGCAACGCATTCGGGTAAGTCTGAATGGGTGGAAGGCTACAATGACCTTGTGGATCGTATCCGCAACTCGCCCAAACTGTCGCAGGAAAGCAAACACATGACCGGCCAGGAACTGGCGGAAGTAAACAAAGCGGTGTTTGACGAACTGGAACCCGAATATCTCAACATGCTGAAGTAGGAAGCGAAGATGCAACTCAAAAACCCGCCACAAGTTGGAGCAGGCATTGCTTTCAAGGTGAAGGAGAAAAAGCACGAAAAAGCGCCCGATTGGGATGCTATTTTGGTGCTGGATGAAGATTGCAAGGCCGGACAACAGATCAAAATCGCCATGTGGAACCGCCAAGGGGCTAGCGGCATGTTCCTAAGCATGAAGATCGACAATTTTAAGCCCAGGGCCAAGCCCGATGCCGAGACGTTCAAACCAAAAGAAATCGAAGCTTTTGACGACGATATCCCGTTCTAATGGGCAAGTCTCAGCGCACTAAGGGAGCTTCGTTTGAACGCGACATTGTGCATGTATTGCAGGATGCGCTGGGGATCCAGGTTGAACGCAACCTAAACCAAACCAGGGATGGCGGGGGGGACATAAACCTCCCCGGCTACCTCGTAGAGTGCAAACGCCGCGCAGGCATTGCCGTGTATGATTGGCTAGACCAAGCCACTAGAGCCGCAAACCCCGCTCAGAAGCCTTTGGTGATAGCTAGGGCAGACAGGCGGGAGAGTATCATCATCATGCGGTTGGATGACTTCCTGCCGCTTCTTAAGGGGACAAACAATGCCGAAAGCACCGACTAAACGCGGCAAAAGGCCGTTTGTGATGCTGGCAACGCCAATGTATGGCGGCATGACAACCGGATTCTTCATGCAAAGCGTCTGCCAACTGCAATCGCAGTTTGCGGCAGCTAAATGGCAACTCGCCAACAGTTTCGTCTTTAATGAATCGCTCATCACTCGAGCTCGGAATGCCCTGGTGCATCAGTTTCTCAAGACGCAGGCAACACACCTGTTGTTCATTGACGCTGATATTCGCTTCCAGGCCGAGCATATTATGGCAATGGTGATGGCTGACGTTGATGTTGTCTGCGGTATCTACCCGAAAAAAGAAATCAACTGGCATACCGTTGAACGTGCGGTGAAAATGAACGTTCCTGTCGATGATCTAAAGAAGCACACCGCCAGCTTCGTTTTGAACCTGCTGGACAACGCTAACGAGATAACGGTGGCGCAGAATAAGCCGTTTGAGATCCTCGCCGGTGGCACCGGCTGTATGCTCATCAAGCGCGAAGTGCTGACAAAGATGGCTTTGGAAGTGCCGTCATACACCAATGATATGAATGACTTGGCCGGACAAATGGGCGCTGAAAAGATCCGCGAGTTTTTTGCCACCAGCATCGACAAGGAAAGCAATCGCCTGCTCAGTGAGGATTATCACTTCTGCTTCAAGTGGAGGGAAATGGGCGGCAAAATCCACGCAGCACCGTGGGTGAAGCTGTCTCATGTCGGGACGTATATCTTTGAAGGAGGCTTGTTGGAGGAAAGGACGTGATTTTCACCCTTCACCTGATTGCTATGCTCGGCAGCATCGGGCTTTGCCCGCCGGAGCAACGCTACTCAACAAAAGACCTCTGCAAGGCTGCGTTGGTTGAGCAGGTTCACAATCTTCAAGCGAAGAAAGCTGATGTGCTGTCAGCGACTTGTGATCTGCAACAACTGGCGCCGATGAAATAGGAGACAGAAGATGAGCGAGTGGAAAGCAGGCGGCCTAGCCGCCGTTGAAGCCGCGCGGGGTGCGAAATGACCGATCCTGAAAAACTCCTGCTTGAACGGTTCCGCATAGCACTTAGCAAGATTGCGGTGCAGAAAACGACAGACGAATTGTCGTTCAATGAGGGCCGCAACGCCGATTTTGAGCATGCGTATGACACGATGATCGACATCGCTCGGGGTGCGTTCCTAGGAGGCACCACGCCATGACCAAAACCATCACCCCAGCCGGCGCGAAGGCGCTGAGGGAGGCGCGGGATGAGTGATCCATTCCGCATTACCGGCCCCGCCGTGGTGTCGTTCAGCGGTGGCCGGACGAGTGGCTACATGCTGCACCGGATCATCGACGCATACGACGGCGCGCTGCCGCCTGACGTGCTGGTTTGTTTCGCCAACACCGGGCGCGAAATGCCGGCCACGTTAGATTTCGTGCGCGACTGCGGAGCGGCTTGGAATGTCGATATCCACTGGCTCGAATATGGATGGAAGCCGGGTGGCCCGTATTTTGTGGAGGTGTCGCATAACTCCGCCAGCCGCGACGGTGAGCCGTTCGCCGCGCTGTTGGGCGCGAAGCCTATGCTTCCAAACCCGGTCAGTCGGTTCTGCACAACCGAGCTAAAAATGCGAACGCAAAAGCGTTTTCTGCGGTCGCTTGGCTGGTCGCATTGGACCAACGTCATCGGCCTGCGTGCTGATGAACCACGCCGCGTGGAACGCGCTCTAGGCCCGCAGCGGGATCGCTGGGTCAACGCCTGCCCGCTTGCCGATGCTGGCGTGACAGAGGAGGACGTTTTTGCCTTCTGGCACCGCCAGCCATTCGACCTGCGGCTGCCCGGCGCATGGGCTGGAAATTGCGACGGCTGCTTCTTGAAAAACCGCGCGGCGCTGCAACGCATGTTCGTTGATTACCCCGACCGGATGCGTTGGTGGCAGGACATGGAAGCGGTGCCGCGTGGTGCTGGCCGAGGCGCGACGTTCCGAGCCGACCGAGAGAATTACGCAACTATGGCGCAAACAATGCGCGACCAGGGCCGGCTTCCGTTCGATGAGCACGAGGCGACGTTGCCCTGCGATATGGCGAGTTGCGGGGTATGATGACCCTGCACCTCACCCTCATAGCCCTGCGCGGCTTGATCCTAATCACCCCGCCGAGCGATGCACTCAACGGAGGCACCACGCCATGACCGAGCAATATTACAAACCAGTCGGAGCCGGCGACGGTATGGGCACGGTTGTCGTGGACGCGGACGGTATGCGCGCCGAACTGACCGCCGCCCGTGCGAGGATCGCGGAGTTGGAAGCGGTACTCGCCGACATGGCCGTCTCGCCGTGGCGGGAGATTGATGACGAGGCACGGAACGGTGAGCCGTGGCTTGTCGCAACCAAGATGGAGCCCTCTGGCAAATGGGTGCGCCAGCTTGCGCATTATATCCCGCGATATACCGAACAAAACGATGAGGATTTCGCGGAGCGTTGTGAAGAAAATGACGAGTATTACACACCCGAGGGCTGGTATGAAATGTGCTACGAGCATGACGAATATATCGCCATGGGGATGAAGAAAGCGCCGTCGTTTTATGCGGCCATGCCGGAGCCACCGAAATGACACCACGCGAAACAGTGATTGAGGCGATGGCGCGGGCGGTATGCGCGGAGGAAGGACACAATCCTGATATGCCACTTAGGGACGGCGCGCGGGTTGCGTGGAAAAACTACGTCCCCTCCGCAACCGCCGCCCTAGACGCCCTCCTAGCCGCCCTGCCAGCCCTGGGTCTGAAGATCGTACCGATCGAGGCGGATGAGGCGATGGCCGAAGCCTGGGCAGGTGCGTCTATTGACACAGCCAGCGCTGGCCTGCCGGACAACGAGGTCAACATGCTGTATGCGCAGTCGGACTGGTCCGCCATGATCGCCGCAGCGCCCGCCGGCCAGCAAGCACTGAAGGACAACACACCCAACCCGCTTAGGAATGAAATGGGAGTATAAAAATGAGCGTTACCGGAGATGCACTGTTTATAAGGCTGTGGAATGAAGGAGTTGCGGCTGCAAAAATAGCGGAAGTGTTTGGTATTTCGCTCAAGCATGTGCGTAGATTGCGTGATAGGCTTAAATGCAAGCCTCGCAAAAGTTTTGAAAAATCGCCCTACAACATCGGGAAGAAAGACCGCAAGAAAGTCACTCCTGAACAGCTTGCAGAAATGCGCAGGTCTATGACCTTGGATGCAATGGCCGCTGAGGTGAATATTTCACGCTCACGCATTCAGGACATTCTCAAGGAATACAGATCTAGCGTTCCAAAAAAACCGCCTACGAACAAACCAAGCGACTGGCAGATAAAGCGGAATCATTTGGGGAAAGAGCCATTGGCAGCCAATATCCCCTATACGCTGGCAATCCTAGAGCAGGCCAAATACATTAACCTGGATTGACCGTGCCTGCTAACCAGAAACCACGATCAGAGTTTTATCGTCAGAAACAGAAATTGCCTCTCGAATAACCCGAGGCAAGATGATGCACCCGTGCGAAGCAGTGTGATCCATAGCCTGATTGTCGCCGTGAATAAGGAATCCATCACGCCCAAACGTGTCGGTACCTGCTTGCGGCGTCAATCTCATGGCAACCGGGCCACACTGCGGATGCAAAAATGCGTCGCCAATGTCGTAAGATCCAACCGGGATCGGGCCAGTGTCAGGCACTGATTGTTCCGCCGGATTGTCCAAACCGTCAGCAATGCCTGAATAACCCAACCCAACTACAGTGCCGTCATGCAGCATTTCACCCGTAGTCTGCCGGTATAGCCACGTCATTTAGCCACGCCTTTAATTTTCTCGTAAGTGCGCAAACCGCCCATGCCGAGCATCCCAAACATTAGCTGCCAAAGAGTGTCGTCTAGCTTAGGCGGACTGGCTAACGGAATATGTTGCAGTGCAGCAATCCAGATTGCCATGGGGACGACAACATATTGATAGCCTAGTGCCAAAGCGCAAATCCATCCAATGGCAGGACGCCATCCAGCCACAAAGACACTGCTATTTTCAGCCTCTGCGGCGTCTACAGTGTTTTGAGTAGCATCCCACTGCTGGAGAGAAGATCTAAGTGCATCCTCAGCGGCCTGCTTTTGGGCGGGATCCGGGATAAACTTGTTGATGATCTGTAGGCCAGCACCAATAGCGTCATCTATCCCGAATGCCATTATTTGCAATTCCACCGTTTAAGTGAAGCCTTAGCGCGTTCTGCCGGACCACTGGCTTTCTTCACAACACCCTTCATGCGAGCACAGAAAGAAGCCTTGCGGCCTGCATCTTGTTCCGTCTTAGGATGAGGCGCAGGGGCCTTCAGGTGACTGCCTGTAGCTTGGTTGTATTTCGCCCGACCTTTAGCCGTCAGCCCTGCACCCGACTTGGTAGGCAGTTTCTCTCCACGGGAAACAGAAAGGGATGGCATGATACCTCCTAAGCCGGGTCGATATCAGGCGGACCAGAAGCCGGAGGAGCAGCAGGCGGGATTTCCTCGCTGAACTCGGCAACTTGTTCAACCGTAGCAGCCGCAGAATCAACTACTGCTTCTACGTCTGTCACGACAGCCTCAGCAACCGCTTCAACCTCAGCGACAGCATCCTTTACTTCCGTTTCCGCGAAGGAAAGCATTTCGCTCCAAACCTTAACTACTTCAACCATTTTGACCTCCTATTAAGCCTGGGCTTCAGTCCAGCTTACGATCATCGACACGTTGGCCGACGAACCAGACTGGTTTTGAGCGGTGATGGTAATCAAGTCAGGGCCGTCAGGGTAAACGCCATTAGCCGTGGTAGGAACCGTATTGGTCAAACCGCCGCCAAGGATTGTGTTACCTAGATCTCGGATGAGAGTGAGATCTTCTTCCGTCAATGTGGAGTTGGCAGTGCCGCCCGCGTTGTTGGTGTAGAAAGAGAAGATAGTTTCACCGCCCGTCAGCGTCGTAGCGCCCGTATGCGCGCAATACTGCGACAGAGACGAGCCACCGACGTTGGTAAACGTGCCAGCCGAGTTTTGGCCGTTCAGCACCACGTTGATTTTGAACACGCCGGTAGACAACACGCGAATGGACTGAAGTTTCAACTGCATACGGTTGATGACTTCACGCGCCCCAAGAACGCCGATCAAACCAGTGTCAACTGAAGGCCCCACGCGAAGGCTGAAAATCGAGTTGGTAGCGCCAGAGGCAACCGCAACCGCCGTCGCACCAGTGCTTTGATTGAAACTGAACAACAAATCATTGTTGAAGCCACCGTCCATGACGATAGACGTGCCCCAATGCGACATGCTGCCACCAGCCGGGAAAATAGACGCATTAGTAGTTTGGTTGGCAAGCTCTACGGCGACAGGAGCCGTAGCCGAATATGTATATGCCGTAGCAGCACTGCCGCCCGTAGCGCCGCGCGTGCAGCCCGTAAACGTGGTGCCGGTCAACCCGGTATAAGTCACATACTCCACGACGCCCGCATTGCCAGACCCAACCAAACGGAAAGCCCCGCTATTCGGAAAACCGGCAGTGCTTGCCACGTTGATCGTGGTGTCGCCGGTGCCAACGCTAGACGTAATCGTGGTGATCGGTTGAATGCAATATGACTCGTAGTGCGCCGGCAAGTTGCCAGATCGCATCCACGCTTCAGTGTAGGTGTTGTTGTTCTGAACTTTGTGGCAGTAAATCATCTGCCCCAGATTGGTGCGCAAACCAAAGCGGATAAACCCCGCACCATACCAAGAGTAGTCAATATACCACATTTGCATCTTGGTCAGGTCAATGGTGTAGCCCGAGGGGCCAGTGCCATCACACTTGTCCAGGTTCCAAGACGATTGCGGAAAGCGCGTTTCAATGGTCAACGACGCAACCACGTTCGATGAAGTGGCAGCACGATATTCCGGCACAATCTGAATCTGAGTGTTGCTGGAAATCGAATGTACACGGTAGCTTTGACCGCGAATGACAATATAGCTGCCAGGAACTAACTGCTGCGAGAACAGAGTATTCGTGCCGGTGACAACATTGGAACCGCTAGTAACCGCGATTGTGCCTGCAATCTGTTGAGTGCTTTGCCGACGAACCGCGTTTAGGGTTTGGCCGTCAAACTCAAAAAAGATCCCGTTCTGCTGGTCCATAATGCCAATGCGGTGCGCAGTGCCATACCAGCTATAAGAACTGACATAGATCGGGAACCCCGTAGCAGGAGAAACCGCCGGAGCGTTGTTGCAAGTATAGGTCAAGGAAGTCGGAGTAACCGTCACAACCTGCCAAATGCCGTTGTATTGCGACTGAACGCATCCGCTAACCTGGATATAAGATCCCGGCGTCATATTGTGGACGAACTTGGTGTTCACCGTGATCGTCGTGCCTGAAGCGGTCAGGCTATCAACGAACATGGCGTTCTTCATAATAGACCCAGTAGACATCTGAATCGCCTTGCCGGACTGATACCGGAAATAACGACGTGTCTGACGGATGATCTGAGCTCCAGGAGAGCCAACACCGGCAGAGAACTGAATGCCACCGTCGTAAGCGCGGTGAATCGAGAACCCGTTTGGAGTGCAATACAGAGTGCTTGTCGAACCGGCAGACGCCGTAATCGTGCCAGTGGGAGCGTTTGCAACGGTGAACGTGAACGTGTTGTTTGTCGGAACCGTGGCAACCTGAAACATGCCATTCGGCGGGTTCGTCGTGGACGTAGTGCCGACAACATAGATCAGGTTGCCTACAGACAAGCCGTGGCCGTAGTTGGTCGCAGCAGTAACAGTTGTGCCTGCGTTCGTGAACGCAAAACCCGCACTCGAAGACACCGGAATAGCAGCATAAGTGTAGAACGTGCCCGTATAGATGTAGGTTTTGGTGCTGTCGTAAATGCTGCCAGAAGTTGCATCTACCGTCCCAGGAAGCTGGGTGTAGGTGAAGCTGCTTACGCTGGTCGTGGTTACAATGAACCAACCATTCGCCAGCACGTCAGTCGTGCCTTGCACATAGAGCGGAGTTCCAACCGCCGGGTTGGCAGTCGAAGTCACGGTAACAGTGCCGCTAGAGATCGACACGCCAGTGATCGTCAGCGGGCTGGTCGGGTTGTAAAACGCAGTGGGACGATTATTCGTCATATTGACGAAATCCCACTTAGTCGGCTGCAAACCATACTCGAAGTCCGTGTCGATCAACGACTGCGGCGTAGACGTGCGAATCTTGGCAACGGCGTCTAGCTGTTCTTCTTTAGGGATGATCTGGAGAACGTCGGGCATGATTTGCTACCTCAGTAAACGGTTTTGCCGGGCTTGGTCGTGCGGCTGTTTTTAGTATCGTCAGCGCCTTTTCGCCAACTAAACATGGCGCGATAACCACCCGGAGGCATACCATCGCCCTGACAGAACTGGCTGCCCATACCATACTTGTCTTGCGGGATCTGCGCCCGCGAAGCCGTAGCAACGCGGAATACGTTACCCCTCAGGCGGTTGTTGCTGCTGTCTTTCACTTTTCTTTTCCTTGAACAAAGATGGAACGAATACAACGGTGCCAAAGAACGCCGCCATGATAATCCGTTCTTGCGTCGGGTCGTGCATCACCCAGCAAGCCAAAGCGAACGTCATGCAGAGAGACAGGATAGTAAGAACCCGGTCGCTGATGACTTGAAAGGCGATGCGAACAATCTGCAAAATAACGGCGTCCATAGGTGTCCCCTAAGTTAACTGTGGAAACACCATACATCGTTTATTCTTCCTCGTCACCGCCAAAGAAACCAGAACCAAAGTCGTCGTCACTCACCTTTTGTTTGATCTTTTCCAGATTCAAAGCACGGTCAAGCACACGCATCTTGTCGATCAAAGTGGCTTCGCCGTTGCTCATCACTTCCTTGAGCAACTTGCTAATGGCCGCTTCAAGATCCGGGTTTATCCCTTTGGTCTTTTTGACCATAATCAATCATCTTCCCTTTGTGGCACCAAACGTCCGCCCACGCCTGCAACAGCCGCAGGCAGCGTGTTTTGCGGAGGGCCTATATCTGGCCGCATACGACGTTGAATTGTCCTGGCGCCACGGCCTAAGGGCGTTGAGAGCGGACTAGTGAGGAACCGCGCCAACCGTTCGCCGCGATCTAGCACAGAGCGGAGCACGTCGGTTTCCCCTTGCGAACCCTGAGTTATCGACCTCATGCCCAAGGCAGAGCCATAACGCGCTTGAGGTGCCAATGGATGCCGGTTTAGGGCGGGTTCAGCCTTCATGGTGTTCGCCAAAGCCTCGGGGCTTACGTGCCCGGCCTTGTTGATGTTTCCTGCATTGGACTCAACCATATCCTTCAGCGTCATATAAGCCCGATACTGTTGGTTGGTTTTCTTCAAAACCGCAGCAATATGGGGGTTGGTCCTTTCAATGGCGGCGTCAATTTCATCGACGATCTGCCGCGCTTGGAACCGAATGTTCCCGTCCGTATGGTTGGCCGCTTGATATGCCATCTCACTGCGTAGGCGGCGCAAATCTTCGCCTTCGATTTTTGCAATTACCGGAGTGCGTGGCGCGGCAGCAGTTGTTCCCGGAGCAGTTGTCTCAATCGGGATTGCTCCAGGATCTTGATAGATCTTATTCACAACACTTTCGTTAATCAACTTGCCTTCCCAATTTGCCTCCAGAAATTCCTTCACTTCAGAAGTGAGTGGAGTATGACCAACGACACGGGCGTAAATGGCTTTCCAGGCATCGCTAACGCTTTTGAAGAACTTTTCAATCGCAGTTACAGGTTTTTGAGTCGTGGTCAACCAACGAGACGTTTGCTCGGCAAACCATTCATTAAATCCGTGATAATACCGGACGTCTTTTGCCGTGCTAGGGATCATCTGTTGATGTTTAGGCGTGTATTTGTCGGAAGTCACTGGTCTGAGTTGTTCAACATTCTTGCCCATATCTGCTTTTTTGGCGGCAGCCCATGCATCTCGAATAGCCTTTTTTGTTTCGGGCGTTGCATACTCAAAAAGTTGAAATTCGGCCTGATGGCCAAACTCATGCAAAGCAGTGGCTAGAGCGTCTTGAGGATTTGAAATCAAAGCTTCGTTGATGAAAATGTGTCCAGTCGGGCTTGCCCACCCATAAGCATCTCCGCCAGATCCAACGTAAATGCCAGGATTGACCCTCATCCCCAATTTTTCAGACAATTCGTCCAGTGCTTTCTTTACGTCGGCTCCCCACAGTGGAGCATCTGGAGACGTAATAGGACGCACATTTTTATAGTTGCTAGCATTCATCTCATTCAAAAGGGCTTGAGTCAAAGGAGCGGCTTCAATCCGCTCGCCTGGGGCAAACGTCTTTTCAACAAAATTACCGGCGCCTTTTTTGGCGTTGATAATCTGTTGACGCATTGCGTTGAAGGCTTCAATTTCCGCAGCTTTAATTTCGGCTGCTTTGTATTTATTGACTAGATTGCGGGCAACGCCCATCACTTCAGGAGAACCAGCCGGATAAATTCTCGCCTCTTGTTTCGCGATCTCTTCGAGAAGATCAGCCATATCTTTGTCGATGTCGAATATGCCGCTGTAGATCTTCCGGTATTTCTTGTCAAAATCCTTGGCGCGGCCTTCCAAAAACTCACGGCTTACGCTATCCGCCTCTTCGCCTGTTTGCGCAGTGACTTCCCGGTTGATCTTGATCTGCTCGGCGGGAGAAAGCGCCTCGCTTTTGGGCGCGTTTTGACGTACTTGCCTCGCACTCACGGTGTAACCGGCATCTTCGGCAGCCTGGGCAACTTTTGCGGCTTCAGCGGACGGGCGTCCGATCAAAGCCGACTCGCCCAATGCGCGCAGACCTTTTCCAACCACTTTCGGACCTAGATTGGGAGACAAAAACGGTCCGATAAACGCACCGATTTTCTCGGCAGCCGTTTCTGGTTCTCCAAAGGCAAAATCTCGAATGTTTTCGGTTGTCGGAAGCTGAAGAACGCCAGTGCTAGGCAAACCAACGGCGCCTTGCGCCCAACCAGCCAAATTTTGAACATCTCCAAAGATGCCAGGAATGCTCGCCAAAGCACTCTTGCCGCCACTGACCGCAACGTCTTTCAAATTTGCCATCTGCTCGGCGTAAGGCATAGACGATACCGGGGTCGTGTCTTCGTAATAGCCGGTGAAATTCCCCATCGGGTCATAGCTGGGAATTTGCCTCGCAGGAGCGGTCGAAACTGGTTTTTCTTGACCGGCGGCGGGCACAAATCTCCCGCCACCTGTGCTGGGAGGGTCAGGAATAAAGCCCATTATTCGTCACTCCAAGTGCCCTGAACGCCGTTGATGATAATCCTCTGGCGATTCTTTATCTTGTTATCCTGCCTTGCCTTTTGCGCCGCAGCTTGATCCGGGAAACTCAACATCTTTTTTTGCATATATTGCGCAAACGTGTTACTTTTGTCGTTTAGTTTCGCTTGCTGCGCATCAAGCACATCAGTCACCGTAAACGGGATTGACTCTTGAATTTTCTTCAAAGCGTTTTCGTATATCGGTTTCATCTCAGGCGTAGCTTCAACGAGTTTGACTTCAATTGCCTTCTCAAACCTCTGGCGCAGTCCAGCCAATTTTTCCAAAACGGTAAAAGGCTTGTCGCCGGACTTAATCAGCAATCCTTCGGTGAACCCGGCAACCATCCCTCCAGAAACGGAGCGCCCGCCTTGCATGATTTTAGCAAGTTCAAACCCCAAAGAGTTCATATTATTGTTGTATTGCTGCACTGACTCGCTGGTCAATGAGTTGGTTAAAGCGTTCAACGGAGCGCCGAGAATTGATCCTTCAGTTTTTCCAAAAATTCCACTAGTCGTGAATTGCTGTTTAGACAAGTTTTCGACTTGCTGCGCAGCTTCGTTCATTGAGATTGCAACTTGAGAGTTGAATTGCTGAGCCATTGCGCTTGGCTGCTTATTTGCGCTTCCGGTTGGACGCCCTTGAAGCTGCACGACCACATCTGTCGGCAATAAATTGCCGTTCAGATCCGTGAGGGACACGCTTCCGTCTGAGGCTGTTTTCAGAACATAATCAAAGGGTTTGCCGTCTAGCGTTTCATGAATGACCCTTGTCGTCACTCTTCCGACGCTTGCCGGTTGCACTTCAATGCCCTGCGCCATCATTTGACGGGCTTGCCCGACTGTTGTTTTCATCACTTGGCCATTGACGAAAACATCAACAAACTTGCGATCTTCGGCGGCTTGCGCATCTTGTTGAGCGTGCTGATGGCGAGCGTCTTCAAGCGCCGCTTGCTTGACAAGGCGAGCCGATTCCATGCTCATCTGGTGCGCCCATTCCGCCGTCTTTTGAACGCCTTCGTATTGCACCTTGGCTTGCAGCACGGGCGCCCCAAGGCGAGCCATGGCCAATTGAGCGTAGGCCTTGCCCTTGTCCATGTCTGTTTGAGACAGTTTTAGGGCCTGCTGAAGTTCCTGCTGAATTTCGGCATTGTGCGACTTGATCGACTCAAGATTGGCCTGAAACTGCTTGTATTCCTTCTCATACAGATCCTGCCGCCCTTGCTGGTAGCCCTGCATCATGCCGGTCATCGCCGCCATGCCTTCCATCCCGGCAGTCTTGGCCTTGCCGCCGAGAGCAGTGCCAAGCACGCCCAACATGCCAAAGATCATGGAAAGATCGGAGGCGGTTTCTTTCGTGGGCACAAACGCCGGAATGGGCTTGGTTTCGGCCTTGGCCTGAGCAACCGCCGCACGATCAGCAATGGACCTCTGTTCCGCCGCTTGCGCCATAGCCTCTGCGCCAGCCACTTCCTGAGCACCCTGCTTTCTTGCGTAGTCTTCGCCAGCAGCCATAACCCCGCTCATGCTCGCGGGATACTGCAAGCCACTAGCAGGCTCTTGCGTGGGAGCGGGAGGCGGCGCAGGAGCCGGAGCGAGGGCGGGAGGGGGAGGCGTCATGTTTGCGCCGGGAACCACCGGAAAAGAACCGCTAAAAATGCTGTCTTCCATGATGATACCTTACTTCGTCGGGGTCATGGTGTATGACGTTGTGGGCACCAGCATACGCATCATGGTGGCATAATAGTTTTGCGTCATGTTCTGCAATTGCTGATTGGCTTGCAACCCGGCCTGGATGCCCTGAGTGGCGTAAGCATCGCCCGTCTGGACCGTGCTCATGCCCAACGACATCTGGTTGTTCAACAGCGTGTTGTAAATGTTTCCAAGCTGAGTTGCAGCCTGTTGTGCGCCCACACCACCCTGATTGGAAACTTGTTGGTTGATCTGCGCCTGGGCGGCCTGATACGCCTGTTGCGATTGCGGGGTGAGTTCACCGCGTTGTGCAGCGCTTATCATCGACTGCCCTTGTTGCTGGAAAGGTGCGGCCAAAGCAGCATACTGCGCTTGCGTCTGGTTTGCCTGTCTGCGAGCGGCTGCTTGCTGGCTCAATCCCAACCCAAGACCGCCTGCACCAAGCCCCAACTTAAGCAAATTGGAAGGATCTTGCAGTGCATTCAAAGCCGAGGTTTGCGTTCTGCTCAACCAGCTGGGCGGCGGACCTTTTTCAACAGTCTGATTCTGTTGTTGATCGGGCGACACCGCTGCGGTCTGATCTGCACCGGCAAACGTCGGGGCAAACGCCCCTGTTGTCGGCGCAGTCGTCGGAATATTTACTTGCGGATTTACGGCACCATAAGCTGTGCCATAATCGGTTGTAGACGGCTGCATCTGGCCGGTCTGACCAAAACCCGAAAATTCTTGGGGCGGGGAAACAGATTCCGGGGCCGCTACTGGCGTGGTTTCTGTAGCCGTTGGCGGAGGAGTAACTGGTTCAAGCTGTGCAGGAGGCGTATAAAATTCATCCACGCCTTCCATCGCAAATTCAAGCAACCCAGTCTCGGGGTTGATCTTCCCAGAACCACCGTGTGCTTTCAACAACGCAGCTTCTCTGGGCGAAATGTGAGCAAGGATAGTATCACCCTTGCGGCCGCGCGAACGAAGGATCTGAGCAAGACCTTTCAGGTCCAAATCAGACATTGCATCGGTCTTTAACGCCTTCGCGAGACTTGCCATGACTAAGTTCCAGACCCATCAGTTTGCCGCAAAGAAGCAGCGTTCCACACATTGCGATTAGACGAACCAGTATCAGACGAACCAAAGTAAGTTCCGCCCGGTTGATACGACAAATCAGGCGATAAACTCAAACCCTGAGCAAGAGCAGCAGTTGAAGGAGAAGGAATGCTCCCCGCTCCCGTAGAAGAAACGCCACCACCACTTGGGAATGCAGCACCTAGAGCCAAATTACTTGCCAAACCACCAGCAATTTGACCGCCAATAGATGACGTAGGCTCGTTTGAACCGGCTGAATACAAGCTAGAGCCAATTCCGCTGGCCGCACCGCCCAAAGCACCGAGTTCAGCCGCAGTGCCAATGTTCTGACCAGTAGCAGCAGCACCAGCAGCACCAGATACGCCGCCTACAATGCCCTTACTCAAGCCGCTGCTAAGCGCATCTGAAGTCGTGTATCCCAGTGAAGTCCCCAAAGTGGGAGATACGGTAGATCCGACAAGGTTTTGAACGGTTGGGCTAATAGCACTGCCCACACCACCGCTAATTGCGCCACCAAGCGCACCTTGCCCGATATCACCGCCCTGAACAGCAGCAGATGCAGCACCAGTTGCGGAGCCTACAATGGCTCCTGAAGCGGCGTTAGCAACGGTCGTGATGGCAGACAACGAGCCAGCCGCATCAGCGGCAGCAGCAGCCGTAGGCGCGCTTATAGCGGCAGCAGCGGCAGCCTCACCGCCAAGCGCACTCGCAATAGCCGGAGCAATCAAAGGAGCGGCAACCAATCCGATGCCAGCCGACACAACCGCCAACACAATAGGAGCGATCGTCTTGTTGTGTTTGATTAAACTACTGAGCCAAGACATTAGAGAGCAACCTCCAAAACATAGCCGCCCGGTTGAGTCGATTGGCGTATGTTCACGGGGTATTTCTTGGACAACTGCTTAACCGCCATAGCTGCCTGCGGATCTTCAGTTGTTGAAGTAACTCGGTTAATGCCCATGCTCTTGAACGTGTTCAAAGCAGTCACAAACCGCTGCGCAATCTGGTTGGCATCTTCCGTAGATATGACATGCACATCAACCGTGCCTTTAGGCAGAATTTTTTGATCTGGCGTGTAGCCCACCGCAAGAAGCAATGTGTTGCCAATTTGCACCAGTCTTGCTTTTCCAGACTTAGCCAACTGGTTAAGGTTGAGGATAAACTGATTAACGGTCTTTTCGTCAGCACCCGTTGTTTGCATATACTGCTTGATAATGCTGGCAGGGCCAGTTTCTGACGGCAGCGTTTTGCCGCGCTGGCGTGCAATAGCCCCCATTACGCTTTTGTTAGGGGCGTCTATCTTAGACTGTGCTTCCGCTACTCGTGCCATTAAGAAAGCCCTAACACCGCCGCTATTTGTTGGTGAATCAGCAAATGCTCAGAGAGCCAATCGTAAAAAGAACCCTCGTTGTTGAAGTTCACATCCAACATATTAAACGGATTGCTGAGACCAGTCAGCCCCGCGAACGATTGATGTTCTACCTGATGAGCCTGTAGCCAGTCATCAAGATTATCAGTATCCGCATCCATGAGCGGATATACAGGCACGGAAATGCCCTGAAGGAAAAACGTATCCCTGAACAGGTTGTGCTGAAGCCCGTTTTCGAACAGAAAGCTCTTTAAGCTATCCGTATTGCCAAACTCCACCGCGCTGAGTTGATCGAAATCCATTTGTTCTCATTTGTCCGCTTTGCGGTCTAGCTTGTCGAATATCTGCTTTAGAATATCCTTCACCTCAAGAATATCCTGACGATACTCGTTTTTGGTCACATACTTGGTATGGAGATCCTTCTCCAAGTCCTTCAAGTCTTTTTCCAGACTGCGAATTGCGTCCCATACAACCTTTAACAACCAGCCGAGGATTGCACCAAAACCAGCCGCCAAAATGTTGATGAGATTTTGGTCCATTTAGACCGCCTGTGTTGTACGACGCTTGATCGGCAATAATGTTGTCATAAAATTTAACGCCATGCCACCAGACACACCCAGCACTCCCGAGGTGTTTACGGCGTCGGCCAGGATCGAGAGGTTGCGGGGGGTTGTCATTTATCGGCCTTTATTGCTTATTCAAAGCCATTGTTGGGGCAGTGACGTACGTGATTGTGACAGATTGCCTAGGAGCAAGGGTGAACGAGCAAGGCGACGCATTACTGACAGCAACGCCGTTCACTGTAGAGACCACCCCCGATCCGCCGTAAATGTTGACGTTCTCAATCGAAAGACCCGCCGTGTAAGTATAAGGGGAGGCCCCAACCGTCTGCAATGCAGTTCCTTGCGGGTTAAACCCAGCAGCTTGCGAAACACTTGACCCATACCCTGCGGAACCTGTCTGCAAAATTACTGGAGAATTGGCCGAAGTCAGCTTAGTTCCGTTCACGGTTAAAACACCAGCAAAACCACTTTGTAATTCTATCGCGTAGCTTTGCAGGTTTGTATATCCCGGAGGCGTTCCTCCGATTTCCCCCATCGAGAATTTAACGCTGTCTGTGTATTGCCCGATTAACACGCCAGAGTATGTTCCGCTTGAAGAAGTAGAATTGCCGTAGATGTCGGGATTGATGAAGTCGATGTCCTCGCAATGGTAAATCTGTATGCCGTTAGTCAGGTTGTTAAGCACCTGCACATCGGTGAAATCCATGCGGGCAATCAAAGAGCTTGGATTAGTATCAGCGTTTAAACGGATGCCGACATAGGCGGTCGCGGCCCAAGTGTTAATGAACTTCCAGCCTTGAACAATTCCTCCGTTGGTAACGGAAAAATTCATGCCGATGCCCTGAGACGCGGCGATATTAAAGTCGGAAGTGTCAAAGGTTACATTTGAGAGGTAGCCCCAAATGCTGAACTGGCCGGCGCCGGGATTAACCAACAGACCCTGGTGGCAATGCAGAATATCAGAGTTTGTTAATACGAACGCGCCCCCCATGTAGGGAATTTCAAAGCCAGCATTCGGGGTATAGGCACTGCTGTCCTGATCCATGATGACATTGTTAAAGAATAGATCATGTGAGCCGCCAGTGATGAGCACACCGTCGTGATTGAAGTTTCGCACCTGCAAAGTGTCAAACCACAAAGCACCAGAGACATTAGTAATCTGGATATTGTCATATCCCTGCGTAAACCAGCATTTTCTCGCCCCGCAGTTATTGGACCCGGTAAACGTAATGTATGCGCCCGATGTTTGCTGTGAGGCGGACGTGAAAAAGAGGTTTTCAAAGAACACGCCCGCTACGGACGACACAGTAAACATCGTGCTGGAGGTAAGAGCCGCTTTTAATTTCACTCCGCCCGCAGTGTTGGCTGTTTGATTTTCGCCTACAAAAGAGACGTTGTTGTAGGCGCTTAACGTCAAACCTCCGACGATATAAGGATTGATGTTGGCTGGAACCCACACCTGCCCGCCTCCAGCCGCGCCCGCCGCGTTGTATGCAGCCAAAAAAGCAGATGAGGAATCTGTGGTGCCATCTGTGTACGCCCCGTAGTCCAAGACGTTGAACGGACGCTGCGCCCTCGCCCCCAACGTCCGAGCAGTCGTTGACCCCGTGGCCGTGATCGGTGTGAGCGATGCGTCCGAGACGCCGGTGCCGCCGTTGGCTGCGGTCAGGGGGGTGGAAAGGGTCAGCGCACCCGTTATGACGGGCGTTGAAAGCGTGACTGAACCATTCCCGATGCCGTTCACGGCATTGAAAATAGTCGTAAAATCCGTATCCAAGTAGGTCAACTGGTTCTGAGTAGTCGTGTTGCCAAAGGTATATGGAACAGTCAGCGGGAGTGTAGTCATTAGAACCTCGCCCTTAGCTCATGCTCTGTCTCAAGCGTGTTTATCACAAACCCGCCGTAAGTAGAGGTTATGGTTAACCCGATATATTTGCCCCACTGTTGGGCATCGCTTTTGTAAAGGTAATAACCGTTGGTAAAGTCCCATGGAATAATGGATGAGACGTTGTTGACCCACGGTATAAAGGCGCCAGATGAATTAAACCAAGGCACTTGGTTTGTTAGCGTGTAGATCGGGCTTGAGTTGACTTGACTGTCAACAGTGACGTTGAACACGCCGCTATTGGTCAAAGTGGCTTCAATGCCAAATTTCAAAGCCTGTTTGTCTCGTATAATATCTCCCATAGTCCACAGCGCGCTTTGCACGTTGGACGATATACTGGCTGTGCTGCTTTGGTATAGCTTAACCAGTGATGTACCGTCAGTGCCGTAGATCGAAGGCACCCCACCAACCGGAACGCCGTTAATATATTTGATGGTGCCTTGGCTAGTCAGGAACCATTTTTTGTCAAAAAACACTGCTTGAAGCGGGCGCGTTCCTTGCGCAGGATCTTGGTAGTAAAAATTAAACGCAGCGCAAAGAATGCCGTTCAGCAGCACCTGACCGCCACTTACAGGCTGCGAAAAATCAATGAGCGGAAATATGCCATCCAAAGCGTCAGACAACTTCGTTGTCGTAGAACCCACCAACGCATAAACGCCGTAGTCATTCATAAACAAAACGCTGCGGAAGTATGGGAACAAACTGTAGACGCGTTTAGTGCCAACAGACGCACTGACGTTGGTGTTGGTGAAGATCGTTGTGCCGTTGCTCTGAACGCGAACGTCAGAAAACACATTGATGCTGTCGTCACCAAAAATGTAGAGGAAGTTGTTGGCCGAAAGTAGGCCCTGAATGTTGCCGTGCAGCGTTTCGTCGGTCAGCGTCACAGCGCCCGCAGAAACGGTCACAAAGTCGCTGTATGAGCCTGCGGCGGAGTAATACACCGTGCGCCCTTGAGCCACCCACACGCGCCCCGAGAACGTCGCCACGTCTATGTTTGGGCTAGTGCTGGCAACCGCCGTAGCAATGGCTCCTGAACCCGTAGAATCGGTAATAGAGACAGACGGGTTGGACGTGTAACCGTTGCCCAAGTTAGTCATCACAATCTGCGTGATAACATTGGCGACAACAACCGCTTTGGCAGCCGCATTTGCGCCACCACCACCGGAAATAGTGACCGTGGGAGTGGCGCTATAACCTGTGCCACCGCTTTGAAGGTTTACAACAACAGTGCCGGTCGCAAAGCTAATGTAACTAGCAACCGCAGTTGCGCTTGATCCACCACCACCGCTCAAAGTCACTGTTACCGGCCCTGTGTAGCCAGAACCGGCGTTAGTCAAAGTGATGGAAGATACCGCAGTGCCGGTAAGCGATACCTGGGCCGTAGCTTGAACGCCGTTTGCGTCATTCGGCGCGCTAATAGATACAGACGGTGCGCTAGTATAGCCGGTTCCAGGGTTGGTAATTGCGATCGTGCCAACGGAGCCAATGGCGACTACGTTATTACCATTCCAACTATACAACCCGTTTGCCGGGTCAAGAATCAACAAACGCTCATTTTTCCATTGAGCCGAGCGCAATCCCGATCCACTAAACTTACCCGCAGATGCAATAGTGCCTTTAGTCGCCGTTTGGATATTAAAATCCTCAGCTGCGCCGTTGCTCTGGAATGAAAGCAAATAGTCAGACAAATTGATATTAGACGACGTAAAATAAGTTGTCGCCGTGGTCCAGGTAACTACATTGCCGCCGCTGTTTGTGACTGAGATCTGAGCCGGGACAATCTTAAGATTGCCTGAACCAATAGGCATCGCATTTTCAAGCCACGAAAATTCGTTCTCAGGAATTGCCGTGCGATTGGCGTGAGTATTGATACCCCTAAAGTCTTTGATGACCAGATACTGTTTGCGCTGCTCTGCCGACGCCATAGGTTAATACCCTGAGCTATACGGATTAGGCAGCCTGCGCGTAAATGTGCCAGCAAGCACGTTCTGCACTTTTTTGATGTATTCGTTCTTGAAGATCTCGGACTCGCCGTAAGACTGCTCTTTGTATTTGGCAGTATGGCAAGCGTAGTAAGCCACTGGAGAAGTCCAAGGATCGGGAATAGGGTCTACGTCCGACAAGTTTACGAGCGGCACTGGCTCAATAACCGTGTCGATTTCCATTGCATAAACTTGGTCAGGCACAGGACCAAGGTAAAAGGTCTGAGTGCCATACATGGTGAACGCGATTGGGCGTCCAATGTAGTTCTGCCAATAGCGAAGCTGCGCGTTGAAATCACTCCACGCCAGATAGCGCAAAGGAACGCGGCTGTTGCCCCAATACAGGTTGATGTTCACAATATCCATCGTCTGCGCACCCTGCGGCATTGATGAAAACGTGTAGATCTCTTGGCTGGTGACGGTATTCAACATCTGAATGGTGCGAAGGCAGCCGGTATCGCGCACCAAGCGATTTCTCGCTTCGTTGATGTAGTCAGTCAGTTCATTGGTCGAATAAAAGTTGGCGTTAGCGTCGTGCAGAAGCCTCTGGCACTGCGTAATGTAGTTTTGAAGCGTCGTGGACATGCGCCCTCCTCATTATCGAGTGGCGTGAAGCGTCTTTACTCCCCCAACAACCCTGTGACGGGCTGAAGGGGGAGCATTGACCGTCGCCGGGGACAACGAACGACGATTCTGAGGCGCATCCTCACTGATTTGAATCTCAGCAAGGCGCACCAATCCCTGCGGAACGTCATTTGACGTTTTAACCCAGCCCAAACGGGTCAAAAACGGCGCTTTATCTTCAATCTGATAGCCAAAAGTAGCGCGGGCCACTTCTACAGGAACTTCAACAGAGGTCTGAGGCGGAAATTTGAAAATTTCCCCGTCCCAAGAACCCTGCAAGAAGTCAGAACCCGTATTAGTGACCCACACTTTGTCCATCAGAAACTCACCACGTCGCCCCAAACGCTAATGTTCACCGAGGTATTGGCGACAGCAACGCCAACCTTAACGAACAAAGCACTTGCAGTGTAGGCAGTAGTGGCCGCACCGGAGGCAAGCGTCAGGTCTTGCCAAGTATTGGCAGCAGTGACGTTACCTAGCGTCTGCCCAGCAGCCGTCGTCACCGCGTTTGACGTGTTACCGTCGTTGCTGGTGAGGATGGTCACATTGGCAGTAGCCAAAGACGGAACTGTGCCGCCCGCAGTGTTGGCAGGGTTTGTCACCGTAATGCGACGGATGATGTAAGAGCCAGTGCTACCAACGCCGCCCGAAAGAATCGGGAGGGTCGCAACCGCATTGCCAGTGCTTGCCAACGAAGTCGCTGGCGAGAAAGACACACGAAAAGACCCAAAAGCGTCTTGGTAAAACTGACCTACGGAATCAGGATTAGCCATCGGTCACTCCTTTAGGAAGTGAAGGTTCCAGAAGCCGCCTGACCGCCATTCACCGTCAACAACGTGACCGTCTGAGTGCCGGTGACGGCGTTCGCGCGGACGTTGAAACCGTCAGAGAACAGAACGCCGCCAGTGTTGTTAGCAAGGAGCGTGCTCCAGCTATTCGCACTACCAGTGTAGTTGTTCACCTCAATGGTGACGTTAGCAGCCGGAAGCATGAGATACATGCCAGCCGGGACAAACTGCGAGTTAAGCATCGCAGTCGAGTTGCCCGCGCCAACATTCGCCACCGATACCGGCAGAAAATACGCCGCCGCCGAGTTGGCGCTGACGTTGTTGACGAGGATCTTGTTAAGAGCGAGTGCCATTGACTAACTCCTTAGATCGAAAGGCTGTTGTAGCCGGTGACTTTGGTCATAGAACGCGGCTTGGTGTTAACCAATTCCGCAATCATCAGAACCGCACCGACATAACCAATTTGCCAATTCGGCAAAGTGGACTCAAAACCCGTAAACACAAACGAACCCTGCTCATGGATATAGAGCGACAAATAGTTCGTGTTCAGGAAGTAAACCGTGCCTTCAGGGCAATACGGGTCCGGGTAAACCGGAACGCCGGCAACCATCAGAGCGCGGAACGCAGCCTGCGGGCCATTGGCATCAGTGTCAAAGCCGTGACCCGGCGTAATGACATACTGCTCCTGACCAACATAGTCCTGCGCCAGAAGTGTCCAAGTGCCAAAGCCGCAAACCGCAAAGGTCGGAACTTCAGCGCCATTCTTCACGGTGCCGGAAATGTATTGCAAGATGTTCTGACGAGTCGGGTTCACCGAACCAGCCGCATACACCTTCGAGCGCCACCAAGTGTTCTGAGTGGTCGAGCGAGTGATGTTGCCGTAAGTCGCAGTGCCAGTGCCATCATCAACCGCCGCTGGCAGCCCAATAAACTGCTGCGTGTTGGTCGTGTTGTTGTAAAGCGCCGTCGCCATCGCATCCATCATCACGTTGGTCGCATCGTTCATGCGAGCCTCAATGAGCGGAATAACAGCATGATCCTGCTGAACCGCACCTTCCATGCCCAAGAACGGCACGGGAGCGATCATCAACTTTAGGTTAAATTCAGCGTCGAACGCGCCTTGCTGGACGCTCGGCTGGCTGAACGAACCGCTGTAGTCAGACCATTGCGCGTTGACAAACTGCGAACCCTGCACCGGCACGGTAACAGAAGACACACCGCCAGAAGCAACCTGACTGTTCGAAATCAACGCCGCAAGAAGCGGAGTCGAGTTGTAGATTTGAACAACCAGCTTGGGAATAAACGCACGCCGCGTGACATAAGTCAGCTCGGTATACTGCGTTGATCCCGTCGCCGGAAGAATGCCACCACCAATAGGCATGGTTTATCTCCGAAAAAAATTAAGTCCCCTACAAAACGTCAAATGCCAATGGGTCGCGTGGGTTTGCGCAACTCATTAAAAGCCTTTGCCGCTTCATTCCTTGCAGCCATCTGCGGGTTTTTCCAGAACGCCGAAAGCGTAGTCTTGGCAGTGTCGTCCATCACGTTCCGGTTATAGGAAGTGGGAGTCGGCGCGGCCTGTTCACGCATCCAGCGATGGTAATCCGCTGCGGTTTCGTGAGAAGTAATACCCTTCTCCAACATGATCTTCTCCACTTCCTCGATCTCGCTTTCGCTGTTCACCATGCCTTTTTTCATAAGGTTGGTGCGGCGACGCTCAAGATCTTCAAGAGCCTCTTTTTCCTGAAGCCTAGCTTCAAGCTGACGAACACGGGCGTCTGAAGCGTCAATCGCACTCGTGGTGCGATCTTCAATGTCGATTTCCGGGATCGTCATGTCAGGCTTGGCTTTTTTGGTCAGACGCAAAAAGTCTTTGCGAGTGGCCGGATTTTCAGCAAGCTGACGCGCCAAAGCCGCGAGCTCATCGCGGGCTTCCGGCGAAAGATCTTCGAGAGAAGGCATGTCTGTCCCCTAACCTATTCAGATGACTTTATGCCCGTCGCCGGGCTTCTTGATCGACAGGTTGTTCTTCGGTCCAGTCTTGGACGCAGAAGAAAGCCCACCAAGATGCGCGTAGCGCGGCGGGTTGTAGATTGGACCATGCATCTGCTGGTCGCTAGTCGGGCGGCGGATGACACCAGCGCCCCTCGGCTTGAAAAGTTCCATGATCTTATCCTTGCATGGGCGGAGCGCCGCCACCGGGCGGCATTGGAGGCATACCACCGGGCATACCACCGGGCGGCATGGGCGGAGGAGCGCCAGGAGGCGCACCGGGCATCGGCGGAGAAGCCGCCATAGCCCTAGCTTCAGGACTGCCACCGCCTGCATTTGGCAGGGTTTGCAGCATCTGAAGAATCTCAGCATTCTTGAGGCTGTTAGTCTTGGCGGTGCGCGGACCCATCATGCCCGTCAGGCTCTTAAGAGCCGACATGACTTTTTGCCCTTCATCGCTTTCAGCACCAAGACCCGGCAGCGATTGCTCAAGAAGATCCATCGCCAAACCAATATTGATTCGAGCCGATTCCTGCGTTCCAAGACGAGGTTCAGGATTTGACATAGGAGCCGCAGACGGCGGTTGAGGAGCATTGGGGTCAGACCCAATAGCAGCGCCCGGCGCAGATTGCTGCGCTTGCATCAACTCCATCATCTTAGAAGTCGAATCAGACACCTTACGCTCCAGTTAATAATAAATCCGCGTTAGCAGATTTTGGCATAATAAAACAAGGGGGAATATATTTGAGGTCCGTCCCCCTCAGCGGACATCGGAGACTAACAACGGGCTAAACCCGTCTGTTAGTTACTTCCGGCGGTGCTTGCGGCCCTTAGCCATAATAAATCCTCCTTTCATAATTTGAGTTGCGTCCCCTGGGCCACCGTCATTTAGCGAGCGCGACGGCGAGCACGTTTCATGGCGCGATACATCAAATCACCCCCCTTCATTCACGATCCAAGCGGCGCGTATTAGCGCGCGGCGCGGACGTGCGAATAGAGGATACGCGATATTCAATGCCTGCGCCATCTCTACCTGCATTCAACTGGGAAGTTTGAATTCTTGGCTGATCGCCACGAGGAGTTTCATCAGCCATTACTTCACCTGTTTTAATTTTGCGCCACCGCCTTCATGGTGCGGTTGCGCGGCTGCTTTTGCCTCGTTCTTTTTCAGCTTGTCTTTCAACAACTGCTTCATTGGAGGCTCCAGAAGATCCAGCAAGCTCTCTTTGTCAATCGCGCCTGCCTTGAACAGATTAAACGCCAAAGTGCGCAAATCTTCCATGAAAATTGGACTATTGGAATGCGCGTCAACCTTGACGACAAAATCCTTAGTAAACTGCTCCGCGATAAAATCCATGCCATTTGCATCGCGGAAAGACGTGTCGTCGTCCATCTGCATCAGCCGCAGATAGAGTGTCGCCATTTTCTCAAGCGCATCCTCAACGATAAGAGCGCGCTTCTTCGCACGGGAAGACCCAAGCCGCGCCAACTGCGAAGCGTGACCAGAAGAACGAACTCCAGACTCGCCATGACCAGAGAGAATGCTGCTGATACCAGAGGCTTCAGCAAACATTGCGTCAATCTCGCCAATTTCCTTGTAAAGGTCCTGCGGGATTTCAGGCGCAAGTTTCTCAACCTTTGAATTGGGCATGTCGGTCGCCAACAACCCGCCAGCACGGTTAAGAGCAAAGTTCTTTTCATCCAAAATGCCAGTAAAGCCCATCAAAGCTGTCGGAGGGTTTACTTGCTTGGACAACAGATCAAGTATCTCACTCATCCGCTTGTTGCGCATTTCTTGCAGATAAATGAGGCGAGAAACCTCAGACTGCCCCCAATAGTAGTCAAACTGGGGGTTGGGATTCAAATGCACAAACGGCAACTCTCCTTTTAAGAAAATTGCCTTGTTTGAATCCTCGTTCCACAACGGGCGGTCATAAATTACAACGCCGGGGTCGGCAATCGTGACAATCTGATAGTCTTGCGTTTCGTCGTTGTAGACATACAACTCTCGCATTTCGATGGTGTCCTCGGCAACTTGAGGACGCATACGATTCACGCCAGACAAATCCAAGTTCACGTTGCCGTAAATGGTCGGATTGCTCTGCGACATGATAATGCGGTTGACCGCATTCGGAATCTCGGTCGGTGCATGGATGGAGGAGGTAATGCGTTTCATCAACGCTTCACGGCGCGGGTGTCGGTATAGGTTTCGCGCCAATTCGGATTTAGTGATGTAGTAGGTCTGGCACAAAGCCTCTTGGCGATCCGTGTAAGGCACATCCTCGCGCAACACGCCAATGGCTCCAGGCTCAACCATATACGGTGTAATGCCGCCAGGGCGACGCACCAATTTGACAAACGTGCAGCCAAACACCAGTGACCACGTTAGGGCCATGCTGAAGATGTTGTCAGCGTTGGTGTTTGACCATTCGTCGTTAAGAGCCTGAGTCAAGACGGGGATCTTGGAATGTTCCGCTTCTTTGACTGCTGCACCCAACGCAATAGAAAAACGGGTTTGGTCCGCGCTGTAGAGGAATGACACAAGCTGGTCGATATGCGGGTAGATCTTGTTATAATGCGCTGGGCTTTCTTCAGGACCAGAGCCAAACAAGAAATAGCTACGCAGGGAAACATAATCGCCCTTTCGCTCATTTTGCGAAACGTAACACTTCTCAGCTAGGTCTAAATAGAAAAACTCTCGCTCATCAGCATCGGACGGGATAATCATGTTTTGATCTTTAACCCCTCATGATCGGCAATATAACTTGCGGCGCGTGGTCCTTGCAAGTCTCCTACATCTCTGGGCAATACACTAACAGATTCCCCTTTAACAGACTTGTATGCTTTTCCGCCCATAACATTAGACATGCTAATGCCGCCTCCGCCGCCCCAAATGGCATTGTCACCCGGACGCGCTTCACGCATTTCTTGTTCTTGTTTAGAAACCGGCGCGTTGTTCCTTGTGAAATACCCCTGTTGGCTTTCGCCTTCACGAGTGCTTTTGATGTTGCTCATGCCGAACTCTTGAGCCATGCCTTTAAGCGAGCGATCAGCAGTTTTCGTTCTTGCCGACATGTATGACGGTGCGCGAAGGAACACGACGTTAATGCCATGCTCGCAGCCATTCGGGCATACAGGCTCCCAAGCCTCAAAGAACCCATGCTGGTCGCATTTGTAGTCACGTTTTACAGCCATATCAGTCCCCTTTATCGCCTTCAAGTTGTTGATTGAAACTTGGTTGCGAATAGTCCGCACGGTTGCGAATACCCACATCCATCTTTATTTGCCCGTCAACCACCTGAAGCCCCAGGTGGCGGTACATGCGCGGTTTAGGCGAACGTCGATACTCGGTGAACCGGGTGTTATACATGCCTTGCATCACGGCAATTTCGCCATTTTCCCACTGTTGCAAGGCCCTGCTAACCCGAATCTGCGTTATCTCTGAGACCGGGTTGATTTTCTGGATAAAGCATTTCTTGAACAGATCCTCGGTAATGCCCGCCACGTTGGCAAACAACGCCGCCGAGATCCCCCGTTTCTTATCCGCGAGAAACCTGTCAATACGCTCCATCAAGACTTTTTTGGGCAGGACGCTCATCAGGAACCATACATGCCAATGTTTTTGAGGTAGTCCGATACGTTGCGGCCCACGCTGAGTTGTTCAGGAGTCCTGTTCTCCTGAGACTTGTTGACCGCACGGCTTAGTTTCATTGCCACCAATCGTGGTTGCACCTGTTCAGCATAAGCAGCGGCCGCCAACGCAGCGCCAATCACGCGATCATCTTTTCCGCGTCCGCCAGCCTCAATCGAAGCGCCGTCACGGCGAATGGTCTTCATTTCTTCGATCAGATCCTGACTGCATACGCGCATCATGCCTCGTTCAAAATAGTCCTTCAGGTAACTCATCATCCGCTCTTTGGACGATACCGTTGTTACCCATCCCATAGCATTGCTTGGACCGCTCAACGTGTCGTTCTTCCGCCAGATGTAGTTGGACATATGCCCCAGCACATCCATCAGATCTTTACCGTGCTGCCCGCCTATGCTGACCGCCTGACGCCGCAAGTTGCGCAACTCATTGATGACGGCTTGTCCAGGTCCGTTCACTTCCAGGTTAAGCGTTGAATTGCGATACGCGCCAGCAAGATGACTAATCACCCAGGCAAATTGATAAGTGTTCATTTCACTGGTTGCAAACTCGGCAACCTGTTCCATGCCGTCCGAGTAGCAACGCCAGACGCTAATGCAGAACCTATCCGCCCAATCGCTAGATCCATACGCCGGGTCAGCGCCAATGACGTAGTAAGCCGTGTCAATCGGCTGTTCCCAAATCCTAAGCGTTGCCAGCTTGTCAGACGAACGCACAACCTCAGTGTCGGCAAAGTGCGCGCCCATCACATAGCGATACACCTCCGGCACCATCTTCTTCGCGTCTTTCATCGCATCCGTGCAGCGAGCGTTCGAGAAGAACGAACTGCCGGTCATAATGAAAGCGTAGTCCTCAGTGGGCGGAAACTCCTGATACATCAAAGCATCATCACGAATGCCTTCAGACAGTTTCCAACGCCACCAAGCCATCTGACGTGAATTGATCTCTACGCCATAAAGCTTCTTGATATCCCGGACCCACTCTTTCTCCTCGCCGGTCAATCGACCATCCCAATAGACTTTGTAAACCTGAGATTCCGCATCGACAGAGTAGAACTCGTTCCGCCACCAACCGCAGAAAATAGCCTTCTGCGTTTTGGCTCTTTTGGCCGTGATATACATGTCATGAAACATGTTGAAGCCGCGAGCCGTGCTCTCAAACATATACAACCTGTCGGGGTTGGTTTCCGCCAACGAAGCCAACAAGGACGCCAAACCCTCCTCATCACCCCATGAACTTGTCTCCGTGCCGTGAAGGTAGGTAATAGCTTTGCCGCGCCCCAGAGTGCCTTTCGCTCGCAACCCGGCCACCTGATAAAACAACCGGCTTCGGTTCTTCAGCACCATCTGATTCCGGTTGTGGCTATCAACCGGCATCTTCCATTCACGCGGCAAATGCTCGTGATACATGCCAAGAGTGCTGCGGAACATCTCACGGTTTTCCTCCGTGTCAGTCACCAACGTCGCACCCAAACCCGGATGTGTGAACACCCAATACAAGTCCAACGCCAGACTGATTGTCGTAATGCCTTGCTGACGCCCTTTCAGAATCACGTAATGATGGATATCGTTCTCAAGACCCTTCTGAATCTCCTCCATCACATAGGTCTGAGTGCCAAGCAGGGTGCCAAGCTTCTTCAGACCCTGTTCCTTGGTCTCAATCTGAAGCTCCGAACAAAACTTGTAGAACTTCTTAAGATCGAACTTCATACCACGCTCACCACGTAGAAGCTGCTACTCAGCATCAACCTTTGCCGCAGGCTCATCCTCGCCAACGTAGTAATACCTTTGCTTCGAGGCGATGATTGCATGTCCCTGCTTCCTATTCTTCTGCGCACACAAACTCATGATTGACCGCCAGGACACAGGCAAATAACCGTGCGGCCAAAGCAATTCCTTCAGATCATCATACGAAACACCCTCCTTCCCAGAGAGCATACACGCATCCAAAAACCGAATAGGCTGTTCAGCCGGACGCACTCGACGAACATGCGCACGATGGTCCCCAGTCTCACGAGCATACTTCAAGTAAGACAAAATTGTGGTCAGGCTAACGCCCTCCCCATCAGCAATGTCCCGCAACCGAACATTAACCGCCCAACGGTCAAGTATCCGGTTCAAACGCTTCAATGATTCTTCACGCATCGCCATACAACAAATCCTCCTCATAAAGTTATATATGGTTTTAACAAATAATTGAAGTGCCGCAAACATGGTTTTTTCTTGGGGGGAGTTGCGAAAGGGGCACCCGCATGAGGGGGCCCGCGGCCCATGCCGTGGCCATCCCGTTTGCCTGCCGATCGGATAGCGAGGAAGGCATCCAATGCCAGAGCAGGCTGAGCTGTGGAGCGTTGGCATGTCTATGCGATAGACTGACTGTGAGTGCTTGCCCAAATAGCGTTCCGGGGGGAGGTCAGAGTAGTAGCACTCCCGCACACTTGCCCACTCGAGTGGCTGGTTGGCGCTGCGACAGCGCGGTGGGAGTCTATAGACCATAGCTATATCTATAGAGCTATAGAGCTATAGAGCTATAGACGCGCACGCAGGGGAAGCGATTGCGACAGCAGCCTGCAATAAAATACGACAAACGGTGAAAAGATAAGACACACAACCAGGTCTAGCTCTGGCAGTATGCAGATAGGCAATCAAGCCGAAGGAGTTGAGACGATGAAGAACGATCAAGACATGTCTGAGATGCGCGCTGGTTACGATGCCGGTTTGGCTGCTGGCGGCGCGGAGACTGAGCTGGGCGCACTGTTTCTTGGCAGCGCCGGCAGCCTCCGTATCAACCACGGCGGCGACGGATATCAGCGCACGCCATTCGGATTTGGGTATCGCTTGGGTTATGCCGCCGCCATTGAGGGCAACGACATTCGCACGAATGCGCGCGGCGAAATCACTGCCGCTTAATCAACCGGGGGGCTGCGCGCCCCCCCGTCCACCAAACCAATCTGAACAACAACAGACTAAGGATAAGACAATGCCAGATCGCAAAATCGTCGCCGCTTGCAAGCGCGCTGCCATCGCCGCGGGCTACTATCTACGCGAGGGTGCTTATGTCGGCACCGCGGATGATGTCGCCGGAACGTGGTATGTCGTCCACGAAAACGACGATTTTTTTCGCCCATACGGTCGCGGCCATGGAACACAAAGCGCGGCCTGGGTCGCCGCCAATAAGGAAGCCGACCTAATGCGATGGGTTGGTATCAGATCGCACTACACGAACTTGGGCATTGGACCGGCCATGCCAGCCGGTTAGATCGGCAGTTCGGTAGACGGTTCGGAGACCACGCATACGCAATTGAGGAATTGACGGCGGAAATGACCAGCGCGTTTTTGTGCGCGTCTTTGGGCGTAGAGCCCGCCGTACGTCATGCTGATTATTTGGCGTCTTGGATTGCAGCGATGAAATCTGACAACAAATCGGTAGTTGCAGCTGCATCCAAGGCGTCCAAGGCAGCGGATTATATCCAAGCGTTTGAAGCGAAGCGCATTGCTGCCTAATCCGGACTCTAGCAGGGGCTGCGGCGCCTGCTATGGCCTGCACTCGGCAGGATCGGACTAATCCGATCACCTCCAACCTAGGGGATTATCCCGTGACCAAGGCAGAATATCAACAGTTGGTGCAAATTGCGCACGATGCAGACGCAGCGTGGCGGGCCGAGTTAGAGCGCATGTATGGCAAACGAGCTGGCGAAGCACGTTATGACGATCGCGGCCGCTCGACTGCCGATCTGCAGCACTTGTTTTCCGAGAAAGTTCGCGCGGACGCAGTTCGCCATAATGCTTTGATGGATAGTTTTGTGGCCGGCAACATTCTGGCTTAATGAAATCATCAACACAGTGGAGAGCGACATGACAACTGAATTGAACAAATACCTCGCGGCTCGCGCGGCTCTTAGCGTCAACGATGGTAGCAGCACATATTTTGCTGCCCGCGACGCATATGTCGCGGCTCGCGCGGCTTATGCTGCTGCGCGAGCAGCGGTTTGCGCCGCCCACGAAGCTTATAAAAAATCTGTAATCAGCGCAGATGCGGGCATTTTTGATACTCGTAAGACTTATTTCGTCGCAGATGCGGCGCTCCGCGCTGCACGCGAGGACTTTGAAATCGCTCATGATGTTTACTGTACTGAAAACGCTAACTTCATCAGCGGCGCTGTTCGCGATGCCAATTACGCGGATTACGTTGTCGCTCGTGACGCATATGACGCAATAGTTGAGGCAAATGCGCAATGAACAAACTGAATCGCCGCCCCGACAAATACGGCATCTGGAAGAATTACAGAAAGCCTATATGGCATTGCCTGCTATCCAATGAGGCGGGTTGCATCGCCGCAGGTCTAGTGATCGGCTGGTTGCTGTCATATGTAATTTCACTGCTCTGATCGGAGGACAAAATGCTTCCACCCCTCACCCCGCTTGAACGGATAAACCGCCGAATCAGCATAATTCGGCAACAGATAACCAACAGCAAGTCGAAAGATGATCGCATAAGTTTGAACGGCGG